>PDWJ01000373.1_pt1 | contig 67465 bp, 61 predicted proteins | sample 1430881 | NCBI WGS metagenome assembly PDWJ01 (sample SAMN01162460, study PRJNA174530) | Oral metagenome, whole genome shotgun sequencing project. | biome: Marine environment; feature: Marine mammal; material: Swab sample of the gingival sulcus; isolation source: swab sample of gingival sulcus... | reverse complement strand
TGCCCCTTTACTGTGCTGGAACTGAAAGTGAAAAAAAGGAAAAAATGGATTAACTGGCTACCTCAAAAATCAAATGTGCGAAAAATATTTGACACTACCTGAGAAATTCGGGTTAAAGTATTTCGTCGCAGATACATCGGAGAGAACGGCAGCAGCTCTGGTTGCTGTTCATAAAAATTCTGCGATTCGTTTTTTCAAACATTGGGTTCTTACAAGAGAACAGGGACTGGATGCATTACGAACTTCAGTTTACCGGAGCAGCCGCGACCATAGGTTATCTCAGCTGTCAACCAAAAAATCCAATAACCGAGGCCGAGGCGGTCAGCTATTTATCGGACCATCCGCTCGATGAGCATATGCACAAATACCTGCTAGCACGGATTCTCCGAATGCCGGCAGATACGGTACAACAGTTTGCCAACACGTATGCCTCAGCACCTGTACTGCCGGCATTACTTGCGGAGGCTTCACTGCAACGTGATGAGCTCTCCAATATACCAACAGAACAGGTTACCCGGTCAAGTTCTCCCCTTGTTGATCTTGCCCAGGAACGATTTGCTGATATGGATCTCCATCGAAGATGGAGCAGTATCTTTGCCCGGAACCTTTTCTATCACGCAGAAATTCCTCCGCCCGGCAGCTGTCCTCCTCTGCCCTATACGCGCGAAGAGATCGAACGCTCTACGGCAACATTTGTACCGGTTACCCGGTTCATCAGGGAAGGGCGGCAACAGCAGGCAAGCGATCAGCGTTCCTCTCAACAGGCAAGCCGCAGGGCAAAAGAGGCCCTTGCCGCAGCCGGGGTTCAGCTCGGGCAACAGATGTTGCACCAAAATTCTCTGGCCCCGGTAGGACTTGTTCGCGATTGGCGAATAGAGGTTGCCATAAAAAACGGCTCGCTTGACTACTCGCTCAGCGGAATGCAGACATCCTTTGGCCGCGGCATGGTTTTCGATACCGCGCAGGCGGGCCTGCTTATGGAGATATGCGAGCGATGTTCCAGCTGGGCTGCAATCGGCCCAGAGGGGCCTCTGGGCTACAAAAACCCGATACCACTGATAAAGGCCAGATATTCATCTCTTGGAGAAGAGGCAATACCACCCTCTGATATGCCTTTGGAAATTCCGGTCGACGACTTCGCACTGCATTGGCTGCCCGGCGTGCGAGCCGATAACACAAGGGTTTTGGTCCCTGCGCAGTTTGTTTTTTTATTCAGCAATCTCGATGAATTGGCACTGTGCAGTGCCATAGGTTCTACCGGCCTCGGAGCAGGACTTGATATGCATAGGGCACGAGTTACAGCCCTGCTCGAGGTGATCGAACGGGATGCCGAGACGGTTATGCCGTTCGATCCTGCCCGCTGTTTTCGGCTGCAGGCGCAGGATACAGACCAGGCCGCATTACTGGCTGACTATGCAAAACGCGGCATTGAGGTCTTTTTTGAAGATATTACGCCAGAGCTGGGGGTGCCCTGCTATCGTGCCTTTATCATTGGCCCCGAAGGCCAGGTGATCAAAGGTGCATCCGCTGATTTGAACGGTTCCAGGGCTTGCCTTTCGGCGATGCTTGAGGTCCCCTATCCATACCCCTGGGGGCCGGCAAGCCGTCCGGCACCGGAGGCACTGCCCATCCGGATACTCGGAGAGCTGCCAAACTATGCAACGGGCTCCTTTGCCGGTGATCTCTCTCTTCTCGAATCGGCACTGACCGCCAGCGGAAGGGCCCCTGTATATGTCGATCTCACCCGCAGCGATATGCAGATTCCTGTCTGCCGCGCGATTATCCCCAAAATGGAGCTTATGGCCGACTTTGATCGTAATTCACGCCTGTCTCCCAGACTGTTTGCCAATATGCAGAAGATGGCAGAAAAATGATCAAAGGCAAACTTCGACCCTTTCCTGCAGCCCACCCGCCTTCTTTAGCCTCTGCTATTCAGGCAGAAAGGGGGTAATATCCTTTTCATATTTTATCTTCGCCTTAATGCCATGTTCAGCAAGGGCCCGCACAGCCTTTTCTCTATCATCCTGGGCAACACGGATCACCAGCTGGGTAATATTTTCATACTTTCTCTCCGGCCAGGAGAATAGAGACTGGATATTGACCTCTGCATCTTTCAAGATACCGGATATCTCGGCAAGCTTACCGATGGTATCCCTGACAAAAACGCCCAGACGCAATGAGTTATCGCTTATACCAATGGCTTCGAGCAGGACCGCCATCACATCGGTACTTGTTATGATCCCGACAAGTTCGCCGTCTTCCATAACCGGAAGAGAGCTGATCCTGTGCTGTTGCATAGTCAAAGCGGCGCGCTCGACCGTGGTATGAACGGGTATGGTCACCACCGTCTTTGCCATGGCCATCGAAACAACCACCTTCTCCAACAGATAGTTGAGCTCATGGTTGGAAAGAGAGGTCGCCGGCGAGGCCCAGTACTGTTTTAAGTCGCGGTCAGAGATAATTCCTACCAGCTTTTTATCCTGCACCACAAGAAGATGGTCTATTGCCTTTTCCTCTACAATCTTTTTGGCCTCGACCAGGCTTGTCTCAGGAGATACGGTGATAAGATCCGTATGCATAATTCTTCCAATATACATTAATTCTTCCTCCAATTGTGTAATCGTAACGGACAGGACAAAAGCCCCCTGTTCTCTTTGCAAAAAAAAGACTTCTCCCCTCACTATACTGCGGCGAGAAAAGTTTTCAAAAGGCAATTTCCGGCAAATCTTTTTTTACTGTAACGGCCAGACAACAATGAAAAAGATTAGAAATAACTTGCCTGCGTCAAGACTTTCAGGTTATCTGGTGGGTTGCTTGACTGAAAAATAGCCCACGGCTTGCGACAGATGCAGATGCGTACGGCCTGTCAGATCAACCTTTTCCTTTCGGAGGTACTGTGAGCAACAAGGCGGAAAAACTTCTTTGGCTGTCCGGCAACGAAGCCGTCGCCCTTGGGGCCTATGAAGCCGGCGTTGCTGTGGCTTCAGGATATCCGGGGACTCCATCGACGGAGATAATGGAAAACCTGAGCAGATATGACGGGGTCTATACCGAATGGGCCCCTAACGAAAAGGTTGGTCTTGAGGTTGCCATCGGAGCAAGCTTTGCCGGAGTACGGGCCCTGGCAACAATGAAGCATGTGGGGGTCAATGTCGCCGCAGACCCTCTTTTTACCGCCGCCTATACAGGGGTAAAGGCCGGCCTGGTTCTGGTCAGTGCCGATGACCCGGAGATGCACTCTTCGCAGAACGAACAGGACAACAGAAATTACGCCTTTGCGGCAAAGGTTCCGATGCTCGACCCAAGCGACCCCGCTGAGGCAAAGGAGATGCTGAAAGCGGGCTATGACCTGAGTGAGCAGCTCGACACCCCGGTGATCCTGCGTGTAACGACCCGCATCTCGCATGTAAAGGGGCTTGTCGCAAAAGGTACGGTACAAAGATCCGAACCCGTCACAGAGGTGACAAAAAATTCGGCAAAGATGGTAATGCTGCCCGCCCTTGCCCGCAGGCGGCGGATGGCGGTCGAAGAGCGCATGAGCCGCTGCCAGGAACTGGCCGAGACCTCTTCCCTGAACCGGATAGAGGATGGGGACAGGAAAATGGGCTTTATCACCTCCGGGGTCTCATATCTCTATGTCAAGGAGGCCTTTCCCGAGACTGCTGTCCTGAAGCTGGGGATGTGCTGGCCACTGCCGCAAAAGAAAATCCGTGCCTTTGCCGAAACGGTTGAGACGCTGTATGTTGTCGAAGAGCTTGACCCTTTTCTTGAAACCCATATCAGGGCCATGGGCATCGACTGCAGGGGCAAGGAGTGTGTTCCCAATCAAGGTGAACTGAACACGGCCCTGGTTCGTCAATCGATTGACCCATCTTCGCAGAAACAGACCTTTCCGCCCGTTGACCTGCCGAACCGGCCGCCGAATATGTGCGCCGGCTGCCCACATCGGGGTATCTTTTTTAATCTCTCCCGCATGAAGGTCTTCGTTTCCGGGGATATTGGCTGCTATACCCTTGGCTTTTTGCCGCCGCTTTCGGCCATGGATTCCTGCGTCTGTATGGGTGCTTCGGTGTCCATCGCCCACGGCATGGCCAAGGCCTTGGGAGAGGGTGGACACGATAAGATTGTCTCTGTCATTGGTGATTCGACCTTCCTGCATTCGGGTATCACCGGCCTGGTGAATTCGGTCTACAACCAGTCGGCATCGACACTGATCATACTCGACAACCGTATCACGGCGATGACCGGCCAACAGCAAAACCCGGCCAGCGGCTATTCGATAAAAGGAGAGCCAGCCCAGGCCATTGACTTCAAGGCGCTATGCCAGGCGGTGGGGGTACAACACGTCTATGAGGTCAACCCCCACGACGTCGTGGCAACCCGCAAGACCTTGAAAGAGGCGGTAGCGCTTGATGAAATGTCTGTTGTCATCTCCAGGGCCCCTTGTGTGTTGCTGCCAGAGATGAAAGAGAGAAAACCGGTCTCCTATTTTACCAACCAGGAGAACTGCGTAGGCTGTATGTCCTGTATCCGCCTCGGCTGTCCGGCGATCAGCTGGACTACTTTTGCGGAAGGAGAGGCGGAACGCCGCGGCTACAGGAAGAAACAGAAGGGTATCTCAAAGATAAACGAAGTCCTCTGCAACGACTGCGGTCAATGCGCGTCGCTGTGTAAATTCAACGCCATCACCAGAGGGGCAGGGAAATGACACAGGATACAGGAAATATCCTTTTTTCGGGGGTCGGCGGTCAGGGTATCCTCCTGGCAAGTGAAATAACCGTCTACAGTCTCCTGCTTGCCGGGTTTGACGCAAAAAAAAGTGAGGTGCACGGCATGGCCCAGCGGGGTGGCTCGGTCACCGCCCAGCTCCGTTATGGCAAGAAGGTCTACTCGCCTCTGATTGAGCCGGGATCTGCCGATATACAGGTCGCCTTTGAGATGATGGAGGCGGTACGCTACCTGCCCTATCTGCACAAAGATTCAAAGGTGGTGGTCAACAGCCAGCAGATCCTGCCTCCGGCGGTTGCCACCGGACAAGCAACATACCCCGAAGATGTGCTCGACCATCTGCGGGACAAAGAGATTACCGTGATAGAGGTTGACGCCTTTCAGCTGGCCCGAAAGATCGGAGAGGTACGTACCGCTAACGTTGTTATGGTTGGTGCCCTGTCCACTCTCTTACCGGTCGATGCCGACAATTTTCAAGAAATCATCCGCAGCCGCGTACCCGAGAAGTATATCGACGTCAACCTGCAGGCCTTCGCCATCGGCAGAAAGGCCAGCTTATAAGGAGAAAACAATGCCAATACGCTATTGGGAAGAAGAGATAGAGACGCTGCCCCGGGTCGGGCTTGAATCAATCCAGCTGAGGAGACTGCAGCATCTTGTATCACGGGTCTATGCCACGGTACAACCCTACCGCAACAAGATGGATGCAGCCGGTATCCGCCCGGAAGACATCCGCAGTCTTGCAGATCTGAGCAGGCTGCCCTTCACGGTAAAAGAGGACCTGCGGGAGAATTATCCCTTCGGCATGTTTGCGACCTCCCTCGACAAGGTGGTGCGGGTGCATGCCTCGTCGGGGACCACCGGCAAGCCGACCGTGGTTGGCTATACCCAGGCAGATATCGAGCTCTGGGCCAACCTTTTGGCCAGATCCCTCTGTTCTGCCGGAGCGACAAAGAGCGATATGATCCACAACGCCTACGGTTATGGCCTCTTTACCGGCGGTCTGGGGATGCATTACGGGATCGAGCGGCTGGGGGCAACGGTCATTCCGGTCTCCGGAGGCAACTCCAAGCGTCAGGTGCAGATCATGAAGGATTTCCGCTCAACGGTTCTACTGGCCACGCCTTCCTACGCCCTCAATCTGGCCGATGCGATGGATTCACTCGGCGTTGATCCAGAATCCTTATCCCTGCGGGTCGGGATTTTTGGGGCCGAACCCTGGAGTGAAAATATGCGCGATGAGGTCGAACGAAAGCTCAACCTGCGGGCCACCGATATCTACGGGCTCTCTGAGGTTATGGGGCCGGGCGTTGCCCAGGAGTGCCTGCATACCGACGGAGGAATGCACATCAGTGAGGACCATTTCCTGCCGGAGATCATTGACCCGGAGACAGGGGAGGTCCTGCCGGCCGGTGAACAGGGTGAGCTTGTCTTTACAACACTCACCAAGGAGGCCCTGCCCATTATCCGCTACCGAACAAAGGATATATCAAGGCTCCATTACGAGACCTGCGGCTGCGGACGCACCCTGGTACGCATGGAGAAGGTGACCGGCAGAACCGACGATATGCTGATTATTCGGGGAGTCAACGTCTTCCCCTCCCAGATTGAGCATGTGCTTGTCGGCATCGAGGGAGTTGAACCCCATTACAGGATTCTCATTGATCGCCAGGGGAATCTTGATACAATGGAGGTACAGGTTGAGGTCAGCGAGGAGATCTTTTCTGACGAAATACGTAAACTTGAAAAACTCAACCAGCACATTGCAAAGGAAATAAAAGATTTTCTTGGTGTAACCTGTAAGATAAAGCTGGTGGAACCCAAGACCATACAACGCAGTGAAGGAAAAGCGCAGCGGGTCATAGACAAAAGGAATCTCAGCTAAAGGGGGAGAGCATGCGCGTCGAACAAATTGCCGTTTTTCTGGAAAATAAATCCGGAAGGCTTGCCGAAATAACCAGGGTTTTGGCCGAAAAAGATGTAAACATTCGAGCCCTTTCTGTGGCGGATACCGCTGATTTTGGAATATTGCGGCTCATCGTCGATAAGATTGAAACCGCCAAAGAGGCCTTAACAGAAAGCGGCTTCACTGTGAGCAAGACCCAGGTGGTGGCCGTCGAGGTCGCCGATAAATCGGGTGGGCTGGCAGAGGTCTTGCAGTGTCTGAAGACCAGGAATATCAACGTTGAGTATATGTATGCCTTTGTGAACAAAAATGGTGGTAATGCGGTGTTGATCTTCCGTTTTGAAAAGATGGATGAGGCGATAGAAGCCCTGCAAGGCCAGGGCTTTACCCTCCTTTCACAGGCAGAATTGTACGCCCTGTAGGAAGCCGGTAAGAGTGCAATAAGATAACATCTGACCCGATCGGGAAAACCTCTCCGACCGGACCACTGGCCACCGAAGTGAGGAGTCGTATGTACTGGCAGGAGGAACAGGAATGTCGTCCCAGGAAGGAGCTGGAACAACTCCAGCTCGAACGCCTGCGGGCAACCTTGAGAAGGGTTGGAAAGACGGTCCCTTTTTACAAGAGCAAATTTGCTGAAAAGCACTGTGATCCTGAGCAGCTGAACACACTTGAACAGCTGCGCAGCTACCCTTTCACCCTGAAACAGGATCTGCGCGACAACTACCCGTACGGCCTTTTTGCCGTGCCCCTGCGCGATATCGTCCGGGTACATTCCTCGTCCGGGACAACGGGTATGGCAACCGTCGTTGGCTACAACAAAAACGACATTGTAACCTGGTCAAACCTGGTGGCCAGAATTCTCTGCGGTGCCGGGGTGACCGCCAATGACGTCATCCAGATAGCCTTTGGATATGGCCTTTTTACAGGGGGATTCGGGCTGCATTATGGCGCCGAGTGCCTTGGTGCCTCAGTCATTCCGATTTCGGCGGGCAACACCAAGAGACAGATCCAGATCATGCAGGATTTTAAAAGCACGGCGCTGGTCTGCACCCCATCCTATGCCCTGAAGATGGCCGATGTGATGATGGATATGGGCGTCAACCCCAACGGGCTTTCCCTGCGTTACGGGCTCTTTGGCGGCGAACCCTGGTCAGAGGCGATGCGCCGGGAGATCAACGAGAGGCTTGGCATCCATGCAACCGATAATTACGGGCTCTCGGAGGTTCTGGGCCCGGGTATCGCCGGAGAATGCAGCGAGTGCGACGGCCTGCACGTCAACGAAGACCATTTCTATGTCGAAATCCTCGATCCGGATACCCTGGAACCCGTTGCACCGGGCGAGGTCGGCGAACTGGTTATTACCACCCTGACCAAAGAGGCCTTTCCGGTGATCAGATACAGGACGCGCGACCTGACCAGGCTTCTCACAGAGCCCTGCCCCTGCGGCAGGAGCTTCCACCGGATTTCCCGGCTGATGGGAAGATCCGACGATATGCTTATTATCAAGGGGGTTAACGTCTTTCCCACCCAGATTGAGTCGATCCTTTTTGACATCGAGGGAACCGAACCCCATTACCGGCTTATCGTTGAGCGGGAAAACAACGTCGACAAACTGACGATCCAGGTTGAAGTTGTCGAATCGATCTTTTTTGATGCGATGAAACAACAACGTATCTTCGTAGACGCTATCCGGAAACGGATGGCCTCCGAGCTTGGCGTCGGGGTCAATATTCAGCTGGTCGAAGAGCGGACCCTCGAACGTTTTAACGGCAAAGGCGCACGAATCCTCGATAAAAGAGAGCTCTAACCAGTATAGCTGAACAAAGCAGTCTGCCAATCACAACGACAAAAGAAATCGGAACTGCGAGACATATCTCTTCTGTCTTTTAGCGGAGCTTCATACAAGAAGGGCTAGCCGGTTTCTCCAAGGACCCCGACATAGGGGAGATTCCGATACCTCTGCCCATGGTCAAGACCATAGCCGACAACGAAGCTGTCTGGTATGTCCCTGCCGCAAAAATCGATCTGGACATCGGAAAGCCTGGCAGAAGGTTTGTTCAGGAAGGTGCAGGTCTTCAGGCTCCTTGGCTTGCGATTGTTGAGCATCCGCACCACCTTGGCAAAGGTCCGGCCGGTATCGACAATATCCTCGACCAGCAGCACATCCCTGTTTTCAATCGAAGAGTCGACATCCATAACGATTTTTACATCACCACTGCTCACCGTACCATCACCGTAGCTTGAGACCGTCATAAAGTCGACGACAAGCGGTACTTCGATCTCCCGTATCAGATCGGCCATAAAGACAAACGACCCACGCAAGAGACCAATAACAACCAGCTCTTTTTCAATATTGCCATAGAGGTCGGTAATTTCAGCCCCCAGCCGTTTAACAATTGCTGCCACCTCGGCTTCGCCAACAAGTTTTTTGGTTACCAGGTCACGTTCCATAAAGAGATCCACTCACTATTCTAGACTTCAGGGCGCATACGGGCTACCAACACCAACTGTCCTGCAAAAGATAAAGCCACCGGTCTTTTTGCAGGTCAAGCCTCTTTGCCTAAAGGCCAAAAAAATCCAGTTATACAAGCAGCTTGAACTCTCCCTTGCCGAGCATATTGTGCAGATGTACGAGGCCGAGAAGGGTCTGATCTTCCCCGACAATCGGCAGAGCGGTTATCTCGTAGCGCTGCATAATCGAAAGGGCATCAACCGCCAGATAATCAGGGCCAATGGTAATCGGTTCAGCTGTCATAACGTCTGCGGCACAGGCCCCCTGGAAATCGCCTTTCTTCATAACGAATCTGCGCACATCACCATCGGTTACAATCCCTGCGATCCTGCCCTTATCGTCGACAACGACGACGACTCCGGAATCCTTTTCGTTCAGCTCGCAAAGAAAATCCATCGCCGATGACTGCGGCTGCACCTTCGGGATGTCGTCTCCTGCAAACATGACCTCGGTTACCTTTACCTTCAGCCGTTGCCCCAGACTGCCTCCCGGATGGTTGTGGCGAAAATCCTCGGCCTGAAAATTTTTTTTGTTCAGAAGCACCACGGAGAGCGCATCACCCATAGCCAGGGTCGCTGTGGTGCTTGTCGTCGGGGCCAGCCCCAGAGAACATGCCTCTTTGGGGATACAGATATCAAGAACAATATCGGCTGCCTCGGCCAGGGTTGATCTCTGTCCACCGGTCATGGCGATGATCGTATTCCCTCTCTTTTTCAGACTCACCAGCAGCCTGTTCAGCTCTGCTGTTTCACCGGAATAGGAGATGGCGAGAATCACATCACCGGCCATGACCATACCAAGATCTCCATGCATGGCCTCCACCGGATGCAGAAAAAAGGACGGCGTACCAGTACTGTTCAGGGTTGCAGAGATCTTCTGGCCAACGAGCCCTGACTTGCCAATACCTGTGATGACAAGACGTCCGGGGCAGGCCATTATCGTCTCAACAGCCTCTTCAAATTCCGCTCCAATCCGTTCCCGTACCGCGGCGAGACCCTGCTCTTCCACGAGAAGAACTTCCTTTGCTGTTGTAATTGCCATTTGTATATACGTTGTAGCTGCGTTATTATAAAGAATGGTTGGCTATCATACCGGCTGTTCCGATCAGTTGCAAGCAATCTGATATCCGGGAATTGTTGATTGCAAAAGGGTGATGACCTCTGCAAAAACCATCTGGAAGCAGCCGATGCCTTGGTATAAAGGGGAACAAACTCTCTTCTCTTCTTGTTAAAAAAAGCACGTCCAGAGTAAAGTTACAACATCTCCTTGTAAATCTCGTAAAAAGCACTACTGTAACAGCTTTGTAAAGATAAATAAAGACAACGTAAATGAGGGAACCTATGTCAGACTATCTCTTCACCTCCGAGTCCGTCTCGGAAGGTCATCCAGATAAAGTAGCAGACCAGATATCCGACGCCATCCTGGACGCCATCCTGGCCCAGGACACAACGGCAAGAGTCGCCTGTGAGACCATGGTTACAACAGGTATGGCACTTATTGCCGGCGAGATAACCACCACGGCCTGGGTGGATATGCCGGAAGTGGTCAGGAACACGATCAAGAGTATCGGTTATAACTCCTCTGAAATGGGTTTTGACTGGCAGTCATGTGCCATTCTGACCTCGATAGATAAACAGTCCCCCGATATTGCCCAGGGGGTAGACGAAGGTGCCGGGGTCGATCTGGACCAGGGCGCCGGGGATCAGGGCCTGATGTTCGGCTATGCCTGCAACGAGACAAAGGTTCTGATGCCAATGCCGATAACCTTTGCCCATCGATTGACCAAAAGACAGGCTGAGGTTCGCAAGGCCAAAATTCTTCCCTGGCTACGTCCCGATGCCAAGAGCCAGGTGACCATTCAATATCAGGGTGGCGTCCCGCAAAGGATAGACGCGGTTGTTCTCTCTACACAGCATGACACCACCATTTCTTACGAAAATCTTAAGGAAGGGGTGATGGAAGAGATCATCAAGCCGACCCTGCCCGCGGCCATGATCGATAAAAACACCAAGTTCTTTATCAACCCGACCGGCCGTTTCGTTATCGGCGGCCCGGTTGGTGACTGCGGTGTTACGGGCAGAAAGATCATTGTTGATACCTACGGTGGCAGAGGCTCGCACGGCGGTGGGGCTTTTTCCGGGAAAGATCCATCCAAGGTTGACCGTTCGAGCGCCTACTACGGAAGATATATCGCCAAAAACCTGGTGGCGGCTGGCATTGCCTCCGAGCTTGAGGTCCAGGTTGCCTATGCCATTGGCATTTCAAAACCGGTTTCGATCAATATCAACAGTTTTGGAACAGGAGTGATCCCAGACGAGAAGATTAAGGATCTTATCGTCGAACATTTTGACCTCCGGCCAAAGGCCATCGTACAGCAGCTGAACCTGCTCCGCCCGATCTATCAGGATACGGCAGCCTACGGTCATTTTGGCAGGGAACTCGACAGCTTTACCTGGGAAAAAACCGACAAGGCCGAGATACTCAAACAGGCGGCGGGCCTGGAGTAGCTCCGTCTTCAACCGTGAGCATTCAGGGCGTTCCAACGACAAATCAATGCTCTATAGGCCTTCCGCCATACAAGGAGTACGGCCAAAGGCCCTGATAGAGCATTTTGAGAAGAAAGTTTTTCACAACCTCTAGCGACAAGGAAATTTTATGAGTTCAACGTTTACAGATTATAAGGTTGCAGATATGGCTCTTGCAGACTGGGGCCGAAAGGAGATCGCCATCGCCGAGACGGAGATGGTCGGTCTTATGGCCCTCCGCGAAGAGTATGCCGGCAAAAAGCCCCTTCGAGGGGCCCGTATCGCCGGCTGCCTGCATATGACCATACAGACCGCGGTGCTGATGGAGACCCTGGTCGAGCTTGGAGCCGAGCTTCGCTGGTCCAGCTGCAATATTTTCTCGACCCAGGACCATGCCGCGGCATCTGTTGCCGCCGCCGGTATTCCCACTTTTGCCTGGAAGGGGGAGAGTGAGGAAGAGTTCTGGTGGTGTATCGATCAGACGATCTTTGGCCCCGACGGCTGGAGACCCAACATGGTGCTGGACGATGGTGGAGATCTGACTCTGGTGTTGCATAAAAAATATGCCGCTGAGTTGAAAAACATCAAAGGCATCTCCGAAGAGACCACCACCGGTGTGCTTCGCCTCAATGAAATGGCCCTTGCCGGGACCCTCGCCTGTCCTGCGTTCAACGTCAACGATTCGGTTACAAAATCAAAATTTGACAATCTCTACGGCTGCCGCGAGTCACTCATTGACGGGATCAAACGGGCCACAGATGTTATGATCGCCGGGAAAAATGCTGTGGTCATCGGCTACGGTGATGTGGGCAAGGGTTGCGCCCAGGCCCTCAAAGGAATGGGGGCAACGGTCTTTGTCACAGAGATCGATCCGATTTGTGCCCTGCAGGCGGCGATGGAAGGCTACAAGGTCGTGACAATGGAAGAGATCGCCTCCGAGGGAAATATCTTTGTCACCTGTACCGGCAACCTCAACGTCATTACCAGGGCACATATGGAACAGATGCCCGACCAGGCCATCGTCTGCAATATTGGCCATTTTGACTCAGAGATCGATATCGCGGGGATACGAGAGCTTGCCTGGGAAAACATCAAGCCCCAGGTTGACCATGTCATCTTCCCCGATGGGAAGCGTATTATCGTTCTGGCTGAAGGGCGACTGGTCAATCTCGGTTGTGCCACCGGGCACCCCAGTTTTGTTATGAGTAACTCATTCACCAACCAGGTTCTTGCCCAAATAGAACTCTGGAACAACGCTGCAGCCTACGAAAAAAAGGTCTACTTTCTCCCCAAGGTTCTCGATGAGAAGGTTGCCCGCCTGCATTTGAAAAAGATCGGTGCCAATCTGACACAACTGTCAGAGGAACAGGCGAAATATATCGGCGTATCGACTGAAGGGCCCTATAAGCCCGATTATTACAGATATTAATCTGTTCCTTTCGAGGCCCCCCAATACCAACAGGGAGCAAACCGGACGTATCAGGTTTTGCTCCTTGACCGTATCTTTTTTCCTGGCAATTTCTGACCACGATATGGTGGTCTTCTACGGTTGATTCACGCCCTATAGTATAGATCCCGAAAGATATTATCTGCCCGCAGGCCTCTATTGTTCTCGATCATATCCCACTCTTCGATCCCGGAACAATCCTCCCCAAAAAATTTCTTTATAAAATAACGGAATTTTTCTGCCTGGATTGCTATGATCAAGGAGTTTATTGTACACTGGTATCATCCGTAACAAATGTTTTCCATATTACACACCATGAGAGGTTCAAGATGCTGATAACGTTTATTTCTATTCTTGTTGTTCTGGGCGGCCTGGCCTTCTGGGTTATGGCCATTTTTAACAAACTGGTCAGCCTGCGTAACAGGTATAAAAATGCCTTTGCCCAGATTGAGGTACAGCTAAAAAGGAGGTATGACCTCATTCCCAACCTTATCGAAACGGCCAAGGGGTATATGAAGCACGAAAGAGAGACCCTGGAGGCGGTTATCAACGCCAGAAATAACGCTGCAGAGGGCCTGGCCTCGGTTGCCGCCGATCCGGGCAACCAGGCCGCAATTGCCAAGCTGGCCGGTGCAGAAGGCGCACTGTCCGGTTCGCTGGCCCGATTTTCGATGCTTATGGAGGCCTACCCGGACCTGAAGGCAAATCAGAATATGATGCAGCTCAGCGAGGAACTGGCCAGTACCGAAAATAAAATTTCCTTTGCCAGGCAGTCATTCAACGATCAGGTCATGGCCTATAATACATTTAAGCAATCCTTTCCGGCGGTGGTTTTTGCCGGAATGTTTGGCCATACCCAGGATGCCAGCCTGCTCGAATTTGAGGACAGCGAACAGATTCAAGCGGCACCCAAGGTCTCTTTCTAAGTCGTAGGTAATGGATTTTTTTGCCTCTCAGGACAGGGCCAGACGAAAGACCGTCCAGCTCGTCGTGCTCTTTGCTCTTGCCGTCGTTTCGATGATCGTACTGGCCAATCTGGTGGTGGCTTTTGCCCTGGGGTTCTTTAGCTCGGATAACGGACAACAGCCGCAGCTGCCCTGGTCAGTCTTTTTCTCTATCAGCCTTGCCATCATCACTCTCGTCGGGGGTGGCAGCGCCTACAAGATACGACAGCTTTCCGGAGGTGGGGACAGAATTGCCCAGCAACTTGACGGCGAGATTGTCTTTCCCGACGATGCTGATTTTACCAGAAGACGGCTGCACAACATCGTAGAGGAGATGGCCATCGCCTCCGGTGTTCCGGTGCCATCCGTCTATATAATAGAGGGAGAGGGGATCAACGCCTTTGCCGCCGGCAACAGCTATAGCGACGCAATAATAGGTGTGACCAGAGGCGCCCTCAAACAGCTGCCAAGGAGTGAGCTACAAGGCGTTATAGCCCACGAATTCAGCCATATCCTCAACGGGGATATGCGCCTGAATACTCGGCTCATTGGTGTACTTCACGGTATTTTACTCATCGGTATTATCGGATCCTACCTGATCCGTTACAGCCCCAGATCGCGTAACTCAAGAAATTCTGGAGGTTCTGTGATTTTTGTAGGACTTGGGCTGCTTGTCGTCGGCTATAGCGGGACCTTTTTTGGCAACCTGATAAAGGCCGCGGTCAACAGACAACGGGAATACCTCGCCGACAGTGCCGCCGTCCAGTTTACCAGAAATCCAGAGGGCATTGCCGGGGCCCTTATCCGTATCGGTTCGACAGAGATGGGCTCGGTTCTCAAACAGCCGGAGATTGCGGAGATCAGCCATACTCTCTTTTCCCAGGGGCTTAAATCATTTTTTGCAACGCACCCTCCTTTGGCCAAAAGGATCAAGAAAATCCTCCCGATCTGGAATGGTGAATTTACTCCCCTCACAAAGAAGACAAAAACGTCCTCTGAGCCGACGCAAAAGAAAAAGCCCGCCGGACCAGCCCTGAGTGCAAAAGAGGCTGCACTGCTTACCGCCGCCACAGTGCTTTCGCAAGGCGAAAAACTCGTTGAGACGATTGGCCGTCCAGAGCAAAAGAACCTCGATTATGCCAAACAATTTATCGACAATCTTCCCCGACAACTTGCAGAAAACCTCCACTACAGCTATGGAGCCCAGGTGGCCATCTACGCCCTCGTCTTGGACCACGACCCCGAAGAACGCCAGAGGCAATTGGCCTACCTCAGAACCCGTCTGCAGCAGGAAAACATTAAGGAAGTAGAAAGAATTGCCGTGCAGATATCGTCACTGAAGAGCTCGCAACGTCTGCCGATTGTCGATCTTGCCCTTCCGGCTCTACGGCAACTCTCAGAAAAACAGTACCAACATTTCAGAGAGAACCTCACGGCCCTGATTCTCTCGGATCAGCGGATCAGCTTTTTTGAATGGATCCTGCAGAAGGTGGTCATCCATCATCTCGATCAGGTCTTCGGCAAGCCGGTTACGCTGAAAAAAAATGTAAACATCCATCGTGCCGGAGAGGCTGCCTCAATGCTGCTTTCTGTCTTCCTCCTGCACGTCCGAGAAAAGGTCATCAACCGGGAAGAGCTCGTCAACCGACTTCTTGCAGAGATACGCTGGCTTGATGCAGACCAGTTAAAAAGCCAAACAACGATCACCCTCGAAGATCTCGACAAGGTGCTCAACGACCTGACAATTTTGAAAATACAGTTTAAAAAGACCCTGCTCGAGGCATGTGCAACGGTTGTTATGGCCGACAGCCATATCTCGATCCGCGAAAAAGAGCTCTTGCGTGCCGTATCAAGCAGTCTGAACTGTCCAGTTCCGCTCCTGGAATATTGATACAGAGCCGGTCTGCAGAAACGATTCCTATTCTCAAACACATTCGGGCTGAAACGCTCAAACAGGATCAAACGAAGAGTCCGTCTCCGCAAGCCGTATATCACCAGAGAGGACCTTGTGTAATTTTCCCTCGCCATCACGTATTCGGAGCAGGCCGCAGGCATCGACACCTTCGGCGATCCCTTTGACAAGCTTTCTTTCAGCCGTTACCCACTGTGCCGATCTGCCCCGCATAACGTCGCGTTCGTTCAGGCAGTCAATGATATCAGCCTTCATTCCCCGCTCAAGGTCGGCGACCTTCTCCAGAACACAGGTCCGGATCTTTTGCGCCAACAGATCAAGATCGAAGACCTTTCCGCTTACCATAAACAGAGAGGTACTGGTTTTTCGCAACTCTTCTGGAAAGTCCTCAGTTCGATGGGTAACGTTTACCCCAATTCCAACAATAGCCGATCTGTCGCCGGCAGCAGATCCTACCGACTCTGTAAGAATACCGGCGCATTTTTTTCCAAAGATAAAGATATCGTTGGGCCATTTCAGGCCCACCGGCTGGCAGGTGAGATCTTCAAAAAGGAGCGCAAGTCCTGCTCCTGCTGCAAGGGTAATCATTGGCAAGTCATCAGCGGAAATCTCCGGCCGAACGATCAGTGAGCAATACAGCCCCTTGCCCGCAGGAGAATGCCATTTCTTCCCCAACCGGCCTCTTCCGGCCGTTTGCTGCAATGCGACGACCATACAGCCCTGAGCGGAACCCTTTTCTGCCAGTTCTTTGGCCGTATTGTTCGTTGAATCAATCGAGGTATACGAATAGACCTCTTCAGATTGAGGAGGATTTTTTCGGGGTTGCTCGTGCAAGGGTTTACCTCAAGGGGATTTGCTGATCGTTCATACACTGGCCGCCTGAAAACAAAAGGCGTAAAGAGAAACCTCTTTACGCCCTTGTCAAAGCAACACCATTCTACAAATTGCCAATCTATCCAAATACCTAAAGCTAATCCTTTGTCAACAAAACAGGAACAAGCACGCTCCAGGTCGTTGGGAGATTGGGAAAACAAGGCTGGAAAAATACAACAACCCTTTTATTCCTCTCCTTCCTCATCCTGAATTCGAGACGGAATACCATACATGGTAGTGGATCCAGAAGACCAGAAAGCCAACCGTCCTTCACGAACCATCTCATTCGCAATATTCTTTATTTGTCGCGGCTTTGTATCAGGATCACATTTGTAGAAATCCTTGATGTAAAGTTGCGGTTTGGGAGACTTCGCAGCCTTTTCCTCAATGGCGTTTTTAAGCGCTTCTTTATCCAATGCCATAATATGCTCCTCGTTGTGGAAAGAAGGAAGGTATCAGTTGATCAGGCCTGCAAAAACAGCCTGATCAACAAAGCCAAACCTTTCTCCACTATTTAATGTGGCTGGTGTACTTGAACTGAGTTGATGTACGCCAGGTATCATACGCAAGACGGTAATCGTCAATGCTCTTATCTGTAAACGGGATATCACACTTCTCAAAGAATTTTTCCCAACCAATCCTCTCTGCCCATTCACCAACCCGCTCGTATTTCTCGGCATCTGCAGCATACGCCTCAAGGATCTTTTTGACCGCAGCAACAACCTCTGGCCAGCGCGGAGTATTGTTGGGCAGATACGGAATAACCAGCTTGGAAAACTTCGGTTGACTGATCCTGTTTGAGACCTTACCGCCAACCAGAATCGCAATACCATCTCCTTCCGGATCGGCAAGTGGCATCGCAGGACACATGGTATAACAGTTACCGCAGAACATACAACGGTCTTCGTTTACCTGGACAGACTTGATGGTCTTGCCATCCACCTCTGCCTTGGCCGGCTTAACGGCACCCAAAGGACAGGAGGCAATCGCCAGAGGCAGCTCACAAACACCGGTGATACGACGGTGGTCAATCATCGGCGGCTTACGGTGGATACCAAGAATAGCAATGTCAGAGGCGTGCACGGCACCACACATATTCAAGCAGCAGGCAAGAGCGATACGAACCTGGGCCGGCAGGGTCATCGAGGTAAAGTAGTCGAACAGTTCATCCATTACCGCCTTGACCACACCGGAGGCATCGGTTGCAGGGGTATGGCAGTGTACCCAGCCCTGGGTATGCACGATATTGGTTACCCCGGCACCGGTACCACCAACAGGGTACTTGGTGCCATAGCTGGCCAGGGTATCAAGGAGAGGCTGTACCTTGTCTTTTGAGTCGACCATAAACTCAATATTGTTACGCGTCGTAAAACGGAGGTAGCCGTCGCAATGTTTGTCGGCAATATCACACACCTCACGGATATACTCAATAGAGACGAGACGCGCGCAGCCAACCCGTATCGAATACACCTCGTCGCCGGTTTCTGACTTGTGCATCAAGACGCCCGGCTGAGTAATCTCATGCCAAAGCCATTTCCCCCAGTTGGCCTTAATAACCGGTGGCAGGAACTGTTCGTAATGAGGGGGACCAAGATCTGATATACGTCCATCCATCGGTTTGTCTGGATTATAACCCATTGTAATATCTCCTTATATAAATAGTATGAAGTATCAGCTCAATAATAAAACAGCATTATGCGGCATGCTTGCGACGGAACTCTTCAACATCGCGCTCAAAACCGCCGGGAACCTCTTCTTCTTTCCAGAAAACGTAGGGATTAGAACGAGGCTCTTTTACATGCTGTGGAATTGGCTCAACACCCATTACCTTTAGAAAGGTTGGCAAACCGATTCGCTGCATGGTCTCACCGACACGCTCACGATTCTTTCCAACTTCCATCCACCAGTCCCAAACACTTTCGATGAACTCAATCAACTCTTCGAATTCATTCTCTTTTTCAATTTTCATGAAGGGCACAATAAGGGTGGAGAACTGTGCACCGTCAAGAATCGGGGCCTTGGCTCCGACACAGATTGTTGCCCCTTTATCCAGTCCTGGACGAAGTGCACGAGGCATAACATTGATGCAGTGCATACAGCGAGTACACTCGGCATCATCAATCACCAGCTCGTCACCGTCCATTGACATACATTGTGTGGGGCAGAGATCAATAACCTCTTTTTCGAGACTGAATGGGCCCCAATCTCTTCCAGAGTGGGCACCGCCATTGGGTGGATAATTCCCGGCAACATACTCTTTGACCGCATCCTGATCGATCCGGATCTCATCACGCCAGGTACCAATAACGGATATGTCAGAGCGGGCAATGGCGGCGACGCAGTCATTGGGACAGCCTGAGAACTTGAATTTAAATTTGTACGGAAAGGCCGGTCTGTGAATCTCATCCTGATAATGCAGGGTCAGATGATGGCAGACCTCTTCCGTGTCATAGCAGGACCATTCACAGCGGGAGTAACCGACACAGTTGGCCGGAGTCCGCAGGTTTGAACCAGAACCACCAAGGTCCTGTCCCATTTCGTGGGTCAGATCCCAGAAAAAGGGCTCAAGATTTTCGGTCCTTGTACCAAGAAGAATGATATCACCGGTAGAGCCATGGAAGTTGGTCATACCCGAACCATGCTTTTCCCAGAGATCCATGAGTTGACGAAGGTTCTTCGTAGAATAGTACTTTGAAGCGGGCTGGGCGACACGGATAGTATGAAAATGCTCAACACCCGGGAATTCTTTCGGCAGGTCAGCGTAGCGGCCAACGATACCGCCACCATATCCAAAAACACCAACAATCCCGCCGTGCTTCCAGTGGGTAATTCTGTCTTTGTAAGACAGCTCAAGGATACCGAGAATGTCCCAACACTCAGGCTTTGTCTCTGCCTGCTTCTTAATGTCGGTAACGAAGCTCGGCCACGGGCCAGTCTCCAATTGGTCCAACAAGGGCGTCTCATGCTTTGCCATGATTTCCTCCTTTGAATTGCTCTTTGGGAAGACCTGGAGCATCGTCTCTTTCAATCACCATAGCCAAAGACGCCCCCCTCTTTTGCAAAGCGCAGCAAAGAGGGCAAAAACACCTTGAGCCACAATCAAAAGCCACGATATCCAACAATTCCCTTATATAACGACTACCTTTACCAAATCCTTTGCTCAATGGAACCCTGGCAGACACGCCAGGCACAGTTCCCATCTGAGCCTAACCACACGCCCCTTCTCCTTGTCAGTCAAAAGCGCCATGAGTTATTTCACAACCAGCATGACTGGATCAAAGAGCCTCCAGTCACAACAAAACATGAAACTTCGGACACAAGCCTGCCCCTCTAATAAGCTTCATATACACAATCCAGCAAGTGAGCATAGCTTCGCTCTCACCTTTTGTCAACAAAAAAGCCACCTCTCTTTACAGCCAGAATTGAATACTGATTCATCTATAAATCTTTGCTATTCGAGTGATTGCACCTGATTGACAAATTGTTTCTCCAGACTCTGATCAGCGTTTTCGGCAGAAGCAATTGCCCGTAAAAATCGTTTTGCCAGAACCTTGCCCAATTGCACCCCTTCCTGATCGAAAGAGTTTATATTCCAGATGAAGCCCTGAAAAACAATTTTAGCCTCGTAAAGGGCCAGTAATGCGCCCATTGTCTCAGGGTTTAGCTTCTGCGTAACCAGGAGACTCGACGGTCGATTGCCGGGAAAAAACTGATTGGGGTTGGTGTTTTTCTGTCCTACGGCCATGGCGACAATCTGAGCATAGAGATTGGCCAGAAGCATATTCTGCGAAGAGTTGACCTCCTGTTCGTCGCCTGTATACTGCGGTTGTAAAAAACCAATAAATTCTACAGGGACAATCCCTGTTCCCTGGTGCAAAAGCTGATAAAATGCATGCTGGCCGTTGGTCCCTGGTTCTCCCCAGAGCAGAGGGCCTGTTTCGCTTAATACAGCTCTGCCATCCCGCATCAGGCTTTTGCCGTTGCTCTCCATATCACATTGCTGCAGATGTGCCGGGAATCGGTGCAGGGCCTGACTGTAGGGGAGAACAGCAACCGTAGGATAATGCAGAAAATTGCGATTCCAGACCCCCAGCAGGGCCAGCAGGAGCGGGACGTTTTCCCGCACAACCGGGTTGGTGGCATGCAGATCCATCTTCCAGGCCCCTGCCAAAAATTGCTCGAAGGCCTCAGAGCCCAGAAGAAAACTTAAGACCACGGCCCCAACCATCGACGTTGTGCTAAAGCGGCCGCCGACAAAGTCAAACAGATGAAATGTGCGAAGATACTTCTCCTCGCAGTCCATAGGACTGCCCTGGCCTGTCACTGCGATACAATGGGCCTTTGGATTCAAGCCTCGCTCTTTGAGGGCCCTGACAATCAGTTTTTCGTTGGTCAACGTCTCCTGGGTCGTGCCACTTTTTGAGACAACCACGACCAGGGCTCTCTCAAGCGTAACCTTTTGCAAAACCACTGCCGCGTCATCGGGATCCACATTGGAGAGGAAATGCACCTGTCTGTCCGCAATGGTGTAGGCAGCCAGCGCCTCGTACACAGCCCTTGGTCCGAGATCAGAGCCGCCAATACCAATATGGACGATGCAGGTGAAAGGCAGACCGGCCTCATTTGTGATCCTGCCCGCTGAAACGCCATCAAGAAAGCTTTTCAGTTGGTCGAGTTCGTGCTTTGCCAAACCGGTGGCAAGTGGTTCGGCAGGACTGTCGGAAAAGATATCACGACATGCGGTGTGCAGGACCTGACGATTCTCACTTGCAAAACCGTCAATCCGGTTCATTATCGCGCCCCGGCGCATTGATTCAAACTGATCAACCAGTTTAAGCTCATCGGCAAGCTGCTGAAACAAGACAAGAACATCGTCGTCTATCCTCTGAGCGGCGTAGTGCAGATTGAAAAGAGGTCCGCGACAGACATATTTGCCCAGGCGTCCCTCACGGGTCAGCGAATCAGGCTGGGTAAGATCGTAGGGTTCTTCTGCGCGGTGGAGCAGGGTCTCATAGACAAGGCTTTCCGCCAGCGATTTGTATTCTTTCCGCATCTAAACCACCCCCAGGGATCCTTGCTGTTGCCGCAGACCCGCTTCTGCCTTGTCTTTCAAGCTGCTTATAGCCTCCGCATAGTTGCGACTGCCATATATCGCTGATCCGGCAACAAAGATATTTGCTCCGGCCTGGGCAACATCGCCGACGGTCTGAGGGCTGATACCTCCGTCAACCTCAATATCGACCTCAAGCCCCAGGCCCTCAATACGCTGCCTGAGCTGCCAGATTTTCTCGCAGGTCGAGGCGATAAAACTCTGCCCGCCAAAACCGGGGTTAACGGACATCAGCATAACCAGATCAACTTCTTCAAGGATATAATCCAAGGTTGACAGAGAAGTGGCAGGATTCAAGACCACTCCGGCCCGCTTGCCCAGGTTCTTGATCTGCGAAATTGTTCTTTGCAGATGCACACACGCCTCCACATGTACAGTGATCCAGTCTGCTCCGGCCTCGGCAAAAGCTGTTATGTACTGATCGGGATTGAAAATCATAAGATGCACATCAAGAGGCCGTGCCGCAACCGCCGAGGCCGCTTTGACGACAAGTGGTCCTATGGTAATGTTAGGAACAAAATGACCGTCCATCACATCGACATGAACAAGATCAGCCCCCGCCTCTTCTACTGCCCGTATTTCAGCGCCCAATCTGGAAAAATCTGCTGAGAGGATAGATGGTGCAATCTGAATTTTTTTTTGCATAACGGTCCTGTCAGGTGAGTCACAAGGGGTCCTGGATAGCCTTGGATTTCAGTACTACAAAGGTTGTAGAGAAAAATGCAGTCATCATCTTCCTGATATCGCAAGGGTGCATCCTCAACCACAACAAAAGAGGAACCAGAGGCCAACTATTCAAGCCTTCTATAACGGTCCGGAATTACGCCCCGGGCACTCCTTCAAACAATATCAACAATATACAACACGATAACAAGAAAGAAACCAGGTTCAAGCAATTTCTTTGCTGCCATACAAAAATCACTGTAAAAAAGAGTAATGAAAAGCGATAAGGGGGCAAGGCAAAAACCCTGTTACCGGCCATGCCTCAAAAGGCTCATCCGGCAGTTGCTTTTTCAGCGCCGGAGGCTCCATGCGGCAATCTGCTTCAGCCTGGATTTCTCACCGGCAAGGTTTTTCGCAAGGCTTAAGGCACAAGGCATTTGCTTGTCGTGTACTGCACGGAATGCCTTGCAGAGAAGGTTCACGGAAAAATCGCCCACCCGCAGGAAAAGTTTTTTGAGTGAGCCCGATATTTACATTAAAAATTAATGAGTTAAAGATACAACAATACACTCATGAGAAATTCTTTAGGGGCGTATTCTCGTTAAACGATCACCTGGAAGTATTTCAATATACCCTTCAAGCTCAAGAAGCAGCAGCAGTTCACTCACCCTTGAGGAAGACATATTCAGCCGGCTGAAAAGTTCTTCCCTGGTCTGTGGATAGGGTTCTATCTGTTTGAGAAGGGATAAGGCATCGGGTTCTATGTCTGGGGAATCGGAGTCATCAACAGCAACCGATGAGTATTCAGCAGAATGTACTGTTTCTTCAAGAATATCAAAGACGTTTGTAACAAGTTTGGCTCCCTGCTGCAACAGCCAATGGGCGCCTTCACTCTTATAAGAATCGATCTGACCGGGGATAGCAAAGATATCCCTGCCCGCATCCAGGGCAAGCTGTGCGGTGATCAACGACCCCGACTTCCGTGCCGCCTCAACAACAACGACCCCCGAAGATATACCGGCTATGATCCGATTTCGAGCCGGAAAGCGGAAATGTTCTGGCAGAGTTCCCAGACAGTATTCTGTCATCACAGCACCATTCCGGAGTATTGACCTGAACAACTCTTTGTTTTGGCGTGGGTAGACAATATCCAGTCCGCAGCCCAAAACGGCCAGTGTGCGGCCTGAGCCGGCAAGGGCTCCTTTGTGTGCCTCGGTGTCTATCCCCAGGGCAAGCCCTGACACCACAACCCGATTATGACGTACAAGATCTTGCGCCAGCCGAAACGCCGTTCTGCGCCCGTAGGCGGTTGCCGCTCGAGAACCAACCACAGCGACAGCGGGATGTTTGAGAGCCTCGATTTTCCCGAGGACAAAGAGCACCAGCGGGGGATCGTAGAGCTCTTTTAACAGAGGAGGGTACAGCGGAGAATCATAGGCAACAACCTGTGCGCCAATGGCCTTGAGCCGAGCCAGCTCCTCCCGGGCCTTGCCCCGCCAGTCCTCACCGGAAACCAGCCCTGCAAGCTGGTTTTTTCTTATCGAAGGGCATTGATGAAGATCCTCGCAACGGGCGTTAAGCAGCGCCGTCGGCGTCTTGAAATGTTCGAGTAGACGCCAGGCTCCACTCACACCAAGGCCACTTACCATCGCAAGGCTCAACCATTCGAGATCAGAGTCCATAATGGGCCAGTGTGTTACAAAAAACCAGAAAGATATCAGTCGCTCATAAAAACCTTCAACTCTCGAACCCGTGAAGGGTGCTTGAGTTTGCTAATTGCCTGGGCCTCAATTTGACGAATCCTCTCTCTGGTTACGGAAAAACATTTGCCGACCTCCTCCAGGGTGTGGTCACATTCCTCATCTATACCATAACGCATCTGGAGAATCTTCGTCTCTCTGGGGGAAAGCGATGACATAACCTGCCTCAGACATTGCCGGAGGCTTTCAATCACCGATAACTCATCTGGACCAGGTTTTTCTCTGTCTACGATAAAATCGGCAAGCAGCGTGTCACCCTCACCGCCGACCGGCGTATCCAGAGAAACAGCATCCTTGGCTATTTTCAATGCGGCTTTGATCTTGTCGACATCTGCGCCAAGCTGTTCTGCCATCTCTTCAGGGGTGGGCTCACGATGCTCTTTCAGCAGAAAGTCTCTGGAAAATCTCAGCAGACGGTTAATTGTCTCTATCATGTGTACCGGGAGCCGTATATTTCGTCCCTGATCAGCAATGCCACGGCTTATCGCCTGGCGTATCCACCAGGTGGCGTAGGTACTGAACTTATATCCCCGATGATAATCAAACTTTTCAGCTGCCTTCATCAGACCAATATTTCCTTCCTGGATCAAATCAGCAAACTGAAGGCCCCGGTTGACAAACCGTTTCGAAATAGAAACGACCAGACGTAAATTCGCCCGAACGAGTTTTTCTCTGGCCCGTTTATAGCTGGTCCAGCCATCCTCGACTTCTTTGAGTATTTCAATAATTTTCCGGGCATCAACTCCGGCCTCGAGAAGCATTTGTTTGTTCACCTGCCACTCAAAGGCCTCAGATTGGGCGCCTCGTTTTTTCCCGTCACCCTGAGAAGCCCGCTCGGCCATCATTTTTTCCAGAATCTTGCGGAAGTGTTTTGCCTGCTCTTCGAATGCTCCAGTTATGGTCTTGAGACAACCGACACAAAGTATCCTATCCGCAAAGAGTTCGGAAATCTTTCTGCCGATCTCTTCAATTTGCCCCAGGCAATCGGGAAATGCATTGTTGCGCTCACCTGAATCAATAACCCTGCGCAAAAGCTTCTGCCTTTTTTGGTCAAGCTCAACCGCCTGCTCCACGCGGTGGACAAAAGAGGCACTTTCACGGGCAATAACCGGAGGTGTATTGTCTTGTATGCACGAAAGAATCTGACAAACCTTATCATCGTTTTTCTCTATTCTCCTGGCAAGCTCAACAAGAACCGGGAGAGCCAGTTGCGTCTGCAAAACGGCATGCTGTACTCTCTGTTTGCCCTTCTCCATTGTCCGGGCGAATTCCAATTCCTCCTCAGGGCTTAACAGCATCAGGGTACCCATTTCACGAAAGTATATATTCATAGGATCGGCAGAGGCCGACCCTCTTCTCCTAATAGCCCTCCCCTGACGGGAAATCCTCCGCCGATCGCTTTGCCTTCGATCATTAGAGCCACTATACCTGCTGCATTTCTCGCGCTCTGCCCAGGCATATCGCTCATCTGTAAAATCCACAAACTCCGCGAAACTACCATAAAAATCTCTGTCAAAACCACAACAAGAGATCTCTTCAATTTCGCTGTTTAAACCCACAACCGCCTCATCCATGTCTTTGACGACATCGTCACTATCCAATGCCATAAGGTCTCTCCTCTCAGTCAAAAATCCAGGATCTGCCGTTTTATAGACTGCATGAGAAACTCGCCGCCCCCTCACAAAGCTAGAAGGCCCTAACTCCATCCATATCCAATCAAACGATTACAGCAAAAAAGTCAAGAGAATTTAGCAAGTTCTTCACAAAAACTCCTCTACAAAAGTAAAAATCTGAAAACGGTACCAACAAAAAAAGACAAAACGCCTTGTGCCTTGGCTTCCGAAAAACCTTGCCGGTGAAAAATCCAGAGGAAAAGATTGACTATCGCCCCACCGGTAAACCACGAAAAACCGCAGGCCTCCCGCCATCCCGTGGAACAAACTGTTATTTCTTTGATTTGTTTATCTTTAACGTAACAACGACAACAAGAATTACGAGTAAAATGAGATTCTGTATGAATATTGCAAACGAACGACCAGAAAAGTCAGGGTGGCTTATTGATATTTTAAGCGTCTGAAAGAGGGTGCGCTGATTTTGAAAGCTCCAATAGGATGGTATGTTTGATAAGTCATTGACAATATAACCGATGAATATAATTGTCATTAATAAAAAAGAGAAGCAATAAAATTGTCGAAAAAATTTTTTAGCTGTTTTCTTATATTTAACGTTAGTGACAATAGCTAATACAGTCAGAGAGATAGTTATAATTGAAGGCTGGAAAAGCTGGATTTTCTCTATACCCAATTGATACCTGTCCGTTAAAGAAGCAATACACATTTGTAGATAGAGAAGTAACGCAAAGGACCCTGAAAGGCTATATGCACATAATTGCATGTAGAATGATATTTTGTTTTCTTCAGACATAACAAGTCAATAGACTGACGATGATCATACATCTTGAGATCAAAAACATCTTTATCAACAACGGAAAGAGCAGTGATAAAAGGCACAGAAAGAGACAATTAATTATGTAACAACTGGTCGAGGCGTACCTTTTCAGCGCTTAATTCCATAAGCAAGGCATCGTTGTTTTCCTGCTGTGCTTCGAGAATGCGTTTCATAAGTTTTTGGCTCTGACGCTGGATCTTTTCTCTTTTGAGAAAATCAATAATATCTTCAAGATCCTGATCGTTTCCGCTTTCGGAAACGGGAACAGCGAGGGCACCTCTCTGCAAAACAGATAAAACCAAATGCCTCGCTTCTCCTTCCGGTAGTGCGGTAAGCAAATCTTCTGGATCGATAGCGGGATCTTCGTCAACCATTTGCTTCAAGGCGCGATAGAGGGTCTCACCTATCCCGCCTGCAAGGCAGAGCTCTATCTCTTGCTCAACGAGATGTTCAAACAGATGAGGATGTAAAATCATAAACTCAACAAGCTGCCTTTGCTGTGCCGAGAGAGGCCTTACAGTCGGTGCCGCAGCCCCTGTGGATCTGTCGGCTTTGTCTGCCGGGTATTTGTGCGGCTTTGCCGTATTCAGATGGCGCTCAAGAATTGCGGCTTCCATTCCCAGTTTCTCTGCAAAGTGAGAGAGAAAAACCGAACGCTGCAGGGGCGAGGCCGTCGATTCAACCAAGAGCTTGAGTTCCTCGACAATTCTGCGCTTTCCATTAAGACCCATTCCATACTGTTCGACCCAGTTTTTAAAGACAAATTCGGGTAATTCTTCAGCACGCTGGAAAAGGTTTTCCAGGGCAACAACACCCTGTTTGCGGACGAAGGTGTCCGGGTCATGTCCGCTTGGCAAAACGGCGATCAAACCGGACATCTTCTCGGCAAGAAAAGACGGTACAGCACGGAAAGCAGCCTTTCTTCCCGCTTCATCGCCATCAAAGAGAAGGGTGACATTTTCCGTAAAGCGTTTCAACAGGCGCAGCTGCTCACGCGTCAGGGCCGTACCAAGAGGCGCGACAACATTATTGAACCCGTGGGCAACAAGGGAGATGAGATCAAAGTTACCCTCTACCAGTATTACCCGATCCTGCCTGCGAATATGTTCTTTTAGTTGATAGAGCCCGAGAAGAGAACGGCTCTTTGTAAAGATGTCGCTCTCCGGGGAATTGAGGTATTTCGGCTGACCTTCTCCCAAAATTCTGCCCCCAAAGGCACAGACCTGGCCGCCGATGGAATATATCGGGAAGACCACCCTGTCTCGAAAACGGTCGTAGGTTCCGCCGCTGTCTTTGGCCACAAGCAGCCCCGCATCAAGGGCGGCCTTTTTCTCTTCGCCCCTGAATGTAGCGCCCAAAAAATTCCACCCCGCAGAATCAACACTCGGGGCATAGCCAATAGTAAACTGACGGATAAGTTCCTCGGTGACGCCCCTCTCTTTCAGGTATTCTCGAGCCCCTCTCGCCTGCTTTGCTTCGAGCAGATATGTGTGAAAGAGTTTGGCGGCCTTACGATTAACCGTGTACAGCAGCTCCCGCTTCTTTCGTCTTTTTACCTCGACTTCCGTTTGTCTGCGTTCAGGCAGTTCAATATTATGGCGCTGGGCCAGATAGCGCAGGGCATCGACAAACTCAAGCCCCTGGCTCTTCATCACAAACGAGAAAACATCGCCGGTCTCTTCGCAACCGAAACATTTGTAATACTGCTTATCTCCATAGACAAAAAAGGAGGGCGTCTTCTCCTGATGAAACGGACAAAGCCCTTGATAACGGGAGCCAGTGCGTCTCAGATCAACCTGTTCACCGACAATCTGCACGATATCTGCTTCTTCCTTTACTTGAGCAGTTATATCATCCCAGGACTTTTTCGACATCACCGAGTAGAAATAGCATTCTTTCCGAATTGACCGGACAAAATCAAGATGTACATGCCATGTTGCAGATGGCGGCAAACTGCTCTGCCGAAAGGCTCGCTTCACCGAGAAACAGCCCGCAACAATCTAAAATTTCGAAATAATCTGCCGCATTTCCCTGATTCAGGGCCCCTCCGTAGAGAACAGGTCTGTTGGGAAAAGTCTTTCGAATCTGTCGTACGGCAGCCCCGACCATCTCCACAGGCTCGGGGGTTCTGTGCAAAAGTGGAGTTGCAGGAGTGTAGGCCAAAAGAAGATTCGGACTATCAATGTCACCAAGAAAGCCGAAATGGGCAAGATCGGCAGGATCTTCAAGACACAGTATAGGAGTGATCCCGCTGTCAACCGCCTCGGCAACCTTGTTTTGCACGTCTTGGCTGGTTTCGTGGAAATAGCGCTTTCGCTCGGCATGTCCGACGATAACATAGTCAGCAACAGGAGCGAGCATATCGGCTGCCACCGCCCCTGTATACCCACCACGGGGAAAGGGGGAAACATCCTGGGCAGCGAGAAAGACGCCAGATAATTTGTATTCTCCAAGCCGCTCTTTTAGGCAGTCAAGATAAGGAAACGGCGGCGCGACAACAACTTCGACGTTATCTGCGGGTCTGTATAGAGAGGCAAAAAGCTGCAGCCACTCGAGACCCTGTTCTTTTGATTTATAGCTTTTCCAGTTCCCCACGATATAGGTTTTCATAGACATCTCAGGACTCCCGGATTGCCCCCCAGTCAACCTGTAAATCTCAAAAAAGGGGCATAATGTGATTTCAAAAGCTCAAAGATATTTGTTGAGAGCCTGACGGACTTCGGAAACGAGGGCGGAACGAACGGCCACGGTTTTTTGCCTCGACTGCAAGCCTGATCGAATGACCACATCCTTTTTTCCAAGGCCAAGCAGAGAGGCAATATACCTCTCAACCTCACGGTTGGCCTTGTTATCGTTCGGTGGTGCAGTTACAGCGATTTTGAGACGCTCCCCGTAGAGCCCGGTCACCGCTCTTCTCGATGCCTTTGGCTGCACATGAACAAAAATCCACACGACCCCGTCGGCTGCTCTACGAACAAAGGGCATAATTCAACGAAAACTATGTGTCTTTCTCAGAGTCTGGAAGTTGTATGCTTTCAAAAAGATCTGGAAGATCGTCTACGTCATCTTCATCCTCGGCAGCTTCCTCCAGGGCCTGGAGATACCTGTTGAGAACGGCACGTAACTCTTCTCTTACTTCATTCTTTTTTGCTCTCAACCGCTCTATCTCCTCCGGCAAATAGGCCATCTCTACTTCAAACTCGGCCCGAAAGCTTTCCACCTCACGCTTGGCATTTTCCATAAGCTGCGCCGCTTCCGCCTGACTGCTCGCCTTCAGGTTATCGGCAAAGTTCTGCGCCGCAAGAATGGTAGATTTAAAGTCCAGTCCCTGTGACTTCAACTCCTCATTTTGCGTCTCCAGTACCGCAACCCTTGCTCGCAAACGCTCGATCTCGGCCTTGTCCGTTTCGCGCTGTTCCGGGGAAAGCTGTTCCTGCAGTTTTTCAGCCTCCTCGGCCAGGCGCACTTTTTCTTCGCGAAGTATGTCACACTGCTCCTCTACAGCCGCCAGTTTTTCACGCAACCCTGCGACATCATCGAAATCCCTTTGAGCGCGCAACGCCTCAATCTCTTCTGAGAGTGAGCGGTTCTTTTCGGAAATATCAAAAAAATCCTCGGCAAGAAGTTCAAGATAGGCTCGTACCTCTATCGAGTCATAGCCCCGAAATTTAGTCTGAAACTCCTGATCTTTTATCGCTTGCGGTGTCAGCATAATGGGAATGCCCCCTTTCATTTGATTTTGGATACCTACACAGCCCCCAAGGCTATCTGTTTCAAGGTCTGTACCAGGAAATTTTGCAGAAACATAATCACAAGAATCAGAACCATAGGGGAAAAATCGACCCCACCTACAGCCAGCGGCAGCATCCCTCTGATCTTGCTCAAGACCGGTTCGGTTAACTGATAGAGAAATCGCACAATTGGATTATAAGGATCCGCGTTTACCCATGAAACAACCACCCGGCCAACAATTATCCACATATAGGCGGTAAGGATAAAATTAATCAGCTGCGCCACAGCCATAATTAAATTATTAACGACAAACATACAAATCTCTCCTTGGTCAGGCGACTTTACTGCCCGGGGCGATATCCTCTCTCACAGAGGCCAGAACCAGTCTCTCCTTGCCACCAACACTCTCCTTTGCCGCCAGCACCATCCCTTGAGAGACGACACCCATTAATTGGGCAGGTTTGAGATTGGCCACAACAATCACCTTACGTCCGATCAAGTCTTCCGGGGCGTAGTGTTCAGCAATCCCCGCGACAATCGTCCGCTCTTCCTGCAGGCGAACCCGGAGCTTGAGCAGTTTTTTTGATTTTACAATCGGCTCTGCATCCATGATCTCCCCGACCCGCAGATCGAGACGCTGAAAATCGGCAAATGTTATTTCCTGCTGGTCACCGGCCGGTTTCTCGAGCGCTTTTTTTTGCGCCACACCTTTGCGCTCCGTTTTACCCTTTTCAGCCCTCTCCCTGCGGGGAAAAAGATTGGTCAGAGGAGTCACTCTGCTGCCTGGAGTCAGAAGGCTCCAGTGACTTCCGACCTCAAGCAGACAACTCCTCTCGTCGTCGGCCTCCAGCCCCAAAGATGCAACCATCTTTTTGGCGGCTCCCGGCATCACCGGGCGCAGGACAAGAGCCAACAGACGTAGACCTTCGAGACAGTTATACAAGACACTGTGCAGACGCTGAGACTGCTCCCCGTCCTGGGCAAGTTTCCAGGGCTCGACCTCGACAATATACTTATTCAGTCCGGAGACGAAATCCCAAACAGCCTGTAAACCCTGGTGAAAGGCAAAATCAGAAAAAGATTGGGCGTAGCGTTCAAGCATCGTCTCTGCCTGGGCAACAAGACGACAGTCAATCCCTTGTTCGGGACCAGGAGCCGGAACCAGACCTTGGCAATATTTCTGAACCATCGTCGTGGTCCGTGCAAAAAGATTGCCAAGATCATTGGCCAGATCGGCGTTCTGCCTCATTGTAATAGCAGCGGAGGTAAAGGACGCATCAAGCCCAAAAGACATCTCCCGGAGAACAAAATACCGCAAGGTATCGATTCCGTAGGCCTCAACAAGTTCTTTTGGGCCAACCACATTCCCGATACTCTTGGACATCTTGGTATTATCCACATTCCAGAAACCATGTACATGCAGTTTCTTGTACAGTGGAAGCCCCATCGCAAAGAGCATGGTCGGCCAGTAAATGGCATGCGGTTTCAGGATATCCTTCGCAATCAGATGCTCGGCCACGGCCCAGTTTTTCGGGAAAAGCACACCGTCGGGATACCCGATCCCGCTCAGATAGTTGATCAGGGCATCAAACCAGACATAGGTCACAAATCTCTCGTCAAAGGGCAGCTCAATGCCCCAGGACAAGCGCGATTTTGGTCTTGAGATACAGAGATCTTCGAGAGGCTCACTGAGAAAGGCCAGGACCTCGTTTTTATACCTTTTGGGCGTTATAAAATCCGGGTTCGCATGTATATGGTCGATCAGCCTTTGCTGATAGTTCGACATTTTAAAAAAATAGTTTTCCTCGGCAATCTCCCGGGGAGGCTTCTGGTGGTCCGGACACAGGCCGTCCACCAATTCCTTTTCGGTCAAATACCGCTCGCAGCCCCGACAGTAGAGACCGGTGTATTTGTCGAAATAGATATCACCTTTGTCGTAAACATCCTGAAGGATTTTCTGAACGACCTTCTTGTGTGAGGGATCGGTGGTACGAATGAAATGATCCGGCTCAACCTCCAGAATCGGCCAGGCCGAGCGAAACAGACCGCTGATCGTATCAACGTACTGCTGAGGCTGCATTCCGTTTTTCTCAGCGGCCTCTACGATCTTGTCTCCATGCTCATCCGTTCCCGTCTGAAAACGGACATCATCGCCACAGAGCTGCCTGAAGCGGCTATAGGTGTCGGCGACAATTGTTGTATAGGCATGTCCCAGATGTGGCTGGGCATTTACGTAATAAATAGGGGTTGTTATATATGCTACCATAGCCTGTTGTCCGGCCCCTCCAATTCGTTGCAGGCCCCTTGTGCTATCTTTTGTCTACAACAAGGTTCCACAGTCCTGTCGATCGTCCATAGTTGGGGAGAACCACAAACGGCCTCGGCAGTCTGATTTTTCCGTCTCAGATATACTGCCACGACACCAGCCCCGATTCGTTTTCTCTGCATTGCAAAGAAGCGGCATCTCGGTGCATTCAGCATCTTCACAGAAAAGGATTTCTCTTCTAACGAGGGCCTGCCTTTTTCTCTTTTCTTCTGCCTTTCTCCTGGCGTTTTACTGGCTGGCAGGTCTTCCATTGCTCTTCCGGCAAATGGATTTCCTCACCGGCACTGTTTTCCACAACAACAACATTTTTTACAACAATCTGCCGCATCACCCGATAAATGTCCTCTCCGATCCTGATTTTTTTACCTGGTTTGGGCATCTTTCTTCGTTGTTTTTTATAGGTATCGTACTCGTATGTCAAACAACAAAGCAGTCTGTTACAAAGACCAGAGATTTTGACAGGATTCAGGGGCAGATCCTGCTCCTTGGCCATCTTTATCGAAACCGAATCGAACCTTGTCAGAAAGGACGAACAGCAAAGTTCCCTGCCGCAGGTTCCAAGACCTCCGATCATCTTTGTCTCGTGACGCACTCCGACCTGACGCATCTCTACACGTGTTCTATACTCCTGGACGAGATCCTTGACAAGAGCACGAAAGTCTACCCTGTTCTCGGCCGTAAAATAAAAAATTATCTTGCCCCCGTTGTAAAAACGCTCCACCCGGACAAGATTCATCTTCAAGGCATGCTTTTCAATCAGGGTATTGCAGAAGTCAAAAGCCTGTTTTTCACGCTGAACCAGCTGGACGTACTTCTCCCGCTCGCTCTCATTGGCCAGACGTCGGATAGTGTATGCAGACTTCGTGCTGGTATCCGCACAGCCCTGTACAGGGGCCATATCTACAACCCGTGCTGGTTCATGACCGTGGTCGGTACCGACAAAAACCAGTGTACCACGCGCAAGATTTTTGTCTCTTGAAGAGGCAGTAACAACCTGCCCTTCTTTCCGGAACTGGATACCGTAGAAGAACAAACCGGCCGTTCTGGAACTATCCTTTTTTTCAGTCATGCACTCCGACTCCACCCGAACGTTCAGCATCCCCATCGTAAGGAGCAGCGATCGTACGACACAAAGTTCTCAAAAACAATACCTGCAACAGCAAACTGTTCATAGCCTTCAAACAGATTAATCTTACCCGCTTTTCAATGCAAATGCCCTTGGCACCCAGGTCCTTGGTGAAAAACAATCCTTCACCATACCCTTCTCCACGCATAAAGTCGTGATCGCAGAAGGTGGCTGCCGACGGGCAGCGAGCAAATAGCCACAACAACCTGTGTCAAAAGTTATACCACAGGACGAGGGGAAAAGCATCTCAAGGCTGCACTTGTCTGCTGGCCATGATAGAAAAAAGTCTCAAAAGATATTTCCTGTATCACTCACAGGTTTCTCATCATCCTACTGCAGAGAGAAAAAAAGGACTTCACACACCAATGTCCTGTTACAATTTCTTGCCAGCTCCCGCTCAGCGCGGAGTACGGCATCAAGATTTGCCGACAATTTTTCCCTATCCCAGGAAGCTGGAGCGCTCTTTATCCCTACAATATCTTCAATTTCGTCTGTTTTCAAAAGGAGTCCGCGCAGCCATAACTGCAAGAACGCCAGCAAAAGAGGCAGCTCCTCTTTAAGCGTAGCGGCCTTTTCGGCAATCTGCAGAAGCTGCCCAGTAGTTGAATCCCCCTGCCCGGAACGATGAACAAAAAAATCAATAACCTCGGTCCAGATATCAACAACACCGGCCTGATGATACGCCATTGCAAGTCCAGGGCTGCCATTGGCCAAAAAGCCCAAGAGATGGACCTGCCTGGCATCAAGTCCGGCTGTTTGCAAGACCTTGAGCGTCTCTGCACGGCTGAGCAGAGTAAACGGTACGACCTGGCATCTGGAAACAACGGTTGGCAAAAGCGGACGCGCATTATCTGCGGTAAGTATCAGAATATTCCCAGCCAAGGGTTCTTCAAGGGTCTTGAGCAGGGCATTAGCTGCCTCCCGCCGCATGGTATGCACATCCCGCACAAGGACTACCCTGATATCTGCCTCGTAGGGTGGATATCCCAGTTCTTCAATAAGCTGACGAATCCGAGCGATCTTGATGCCCCCCTTATCGGGGTGTATGACGATGAAATCAGGGTGGTTGCCACCGACAATCTTCCGACACGAAGAACACTCTCCACAGGCCTCTACACCATCGCCCTCTTTACAAAGCAGAGCTGCGGCCAAGCCGCGAGCAAAAGAGTGCTTGCCGACCCCCTGCGGCCCGCGAAACAGCAGTCCGTGTGGCAGGCGCCTGCGTTCAAGTGCCCTGCGTAGTATACGTTTTGCCCTTTCCTGTCCGGGTTGGCAACTATAGCAGAGGGGAGAATCCGTCATCGTTATAAGCTCGACACAGTACAGTATTGATGCAGCTGCGTATCCGGCGAGGAGTATCCGCAACTCTAGCCCGAAGTTCTGATGAGTTTTTTATTTTATCTTTAACCACTTCATTTTAATGCAACTATCAAGATCATTCAAAAAAAGTCTGTTTTTTGCAGAGAGACAAAAAATGCCCCTGCGGGTGGGTGATTTTTCCGTGAGCCGTCTCTGCAAGGCATTCCGTATAGGACACGACAACCAAACACCCTGTGCCTTGGCTTACAAAAAACCTTGCCGATGAGAAATCCAGACGAAATTCTGTATCCGCATTAAAAATTTACAGATTCAATCAAAGCCAGGCTGTCACAGGACTTTTGGATGCCTCAGATAGCCATTTTTTGCCACACAGAATGGAAACATCCCTTGTAATCGCCGATGTTTGTGGAGAGGCGGTGAAGAATCAAAAATCAGCTTGTCTATCCAACAACGCCTGTTACTCTCGAGAAAAACATACCGATTTGCTCTCACTCCTGCAAGCCCGCTTTGCAGGAAGCTCTTGCGTATATACGAAATCTGCATATCCAAACGCCTCTGACTGCCGACGCTCTCACGAGGCCAGTAAATTTTTCATGCTAAAATAGAGAACAATAGTTTAAAAGATCCCCCCAAAATCCTGCTCATCACAAACTGTTTTCATAGACGTTCAGGTTGAAATAAAACCTCATATGGACTTGTTGCCTGTATTCCTATATGATATGGCGTTCCTGATTCACAAAAACAACGGCCCGGGATTGGCAATGATAACGTTTCCTCTGATTATTGAAGAAAAATCTGCGACTTGAGGCCTGAGAGATCGCGGAAAACTGCAAAATGAACCGAAAAGAAACTTTGTAATCCCCTTATGCTTTTCCCGGCGCCCGACAGCCATGACGTCCATGTACTCTGTTGCTGTCACTGAAGATCAAATCTCAATGGTAGAGTTGCCGAGCAGTACTCCCTTACAACCTGAAAATCAATGCGTTGAGAAAATTCATGATACATTATACGAAAAATTTCAATTCTTTAAAAAAGATCTTGAAAAAAAGATGGGGGTTCTTTGTTACATGTACAAGTGTGATTTTTTTCATTCTTTCGATATGTTCCATATCCCTCTCCCTGTCAAAGATACATACTGCATCAATAACTCTGGAATCTGACCACCCAGACAATGTTACGTTATATTTCTCCAGCTCGCTCTCCAGCCCAGACTTCACCGAGAAAAAATCCGTTTCGCAAAAAAAAATTTCTGCTGAAAAAGAGACTCTTACCTTTAAAGTGCCAGCAATATTTACCAGCCGCCTGCGGATTGATCCTGGAGAACAACCGGGAAAATTTAAGATTTACCAGTTAACGATCACTCAGGCGCTTGGCAAAGAGACTGTTCTTTCCCATGATGAGATATATGCCGGTTTTCATTGCCTCAACGAAAGAACCCACATGACACTGGCAGACGATTTTGTAGAAGTGACATCCACCGACAACGATCCTCAGATTGTATCCAACATTGGCCTGGTCAGGCCATTCTTCCCTCTATTCATTATCATTCCGGCAGGGATACTCACATTCTTCTTGTACAGCGTTATATCAAGATATTCTGCAGAACAGTGCTTTACCTTCTTTTTTCCACAGAGAGAACGTCCATCAAGCAACACTTCAGTAATACAGTCTTTGGATGGTCTACGAGGTTTCGCGGCCTTAATGGTCGTTGCAGAACACACCTGGCAGCCCTTTCTTGGGGTCGGACACAGCGGAGTGATGATCTTCTTTACTCTCAGCGGCTTTCTGCTGGCAAGGCCATTTGTAGAGGCTCCAGAAAGATTATTTAACGCAAAAAGCATAAGCAGATACATACAGAGGCGTATGCAAAGAATCCTCCCATTGTACTTCGTGTATTTATTCCTCGTCTATGGAATGACCCTTCGTCTGGGAGATTTTATTCTACATGTTTTCTTTATAAAAGGTCTGGGACACCTGTGGGCTCTGCCGCAAGAAATGGCTTTTTACACACTGTTTCCCTTCATACTGCTGGTTCATTATTTTCTGTTGCGAAATAATCTGTTTTTTATCCTTTTGTTTTTGGTGAGCATAATCTTCAGCTGGTATAGCCTGTTTCCAACCTCAACAATGTATCTCTACGGCATGTTTTACGAAAAGTTACCGTTTATGCTGCCGGCATTTCTTTCCGGGACTGTTGTTGCTTTCCTGTACCCCAGGTTCTGCAAAGATGCCTACCTTTCAAAAACAATAAAAAACATCCTGACCATAGGCGCTGTTGCCATAATAATCGTCTTTTTGTTTTTCTCGAATGCCCATTTTTTTAACAGTTCTGAGATATACGCCTTTACGTATCGAAGAGAATTTGGAATTTTCGCAGCAACGTTAATTGCGATATTACTGTTAACACAAGAGAGCTTTCTCACCAGATTTTTTTCCAACCCGGTCTTGGTTTCTACAGGCGTGATAAGCTACAGCCTATATCTCTTTCACCCTCTGGTTATTGCGCTCATCGACAAAATCCATCTCACAGGAGGGGTTCGTTTTATTATCGCTACCTGTATAAGCTATTTTTTTGCCTGCTTTACCTACAATTTGATAGAGATACCCTTTTTGACAACAAACAGCGCCAAGGGCCAAATCCTCAAGGGAGACTCAGCAGAAAACAAGCCATCAGGCCAGTTATAGGCCCTTGATTTCAAGACTGTAATGGCGTCTGAAAAGAGATTTCGATCGCCCTGAAAGGACAAAAAAGGAAGAGATCGAGCGTACTGAACCAATCTTCGCTATAAAATCGCTGAAAAAGAAGACGTAAAAAAAATTATAGTGTATAATGGCAGAAAGAGTAAAATTGCTCCGATCTAAAAGAACCGGAGCGAGGTTTCTTAAGACTATGTGATCCTTAGCAAGATTTCCCATAGTGTGTTGTGGGAATTTTTTTAAAGCATCTCAGATGCACCATTCTCTAACAAGGAAAAGGATTATGGCAAACGAGTACAAAACAATTTTATTTACATCCAACTTATCGCAGGCCAGCCTTGTCGCCTTTGACCACGCAGCATTGTTGGCAAAACAGTTTGATGCGAAACTGATTCTTCTCCACGTGATGGAAAGTCCATCATCCAGTTATGAAGGTTTTGTTTCCAACCTTTTCAGCCAGGATCAATGGCAGCAGATTCTCAAGAATAACAGACAAGAGGCAAAACACGCCCTTGTCGGGAAAATCACGCCCAAACAGATGGCCAGAACTGCCCTGAGTGAGTTTGCCAAGGGAGAGACCAGAGATGATGATGAATACGAGATTCCTTCATCATATGAAATTGTCGTAAAAGAGGGTGAAGTTGTGGGTACCATCCTCGAAGAGGTAAAAAGTCTTCACTGTGATATGGTTGTTATGGGGGCAAGTGAAGGCCTGTTATCTGGAAATTCGGTTGGCAAAAACATCAAAGCGGTCCTCAAAAAAGCGGGAGTCCCAATTCTTGTTGTCCCCACAAACTAGAGACGGGAGAAATCGAACAAAATCTCCAAGTGTTCTCGCAACTTGTTGCTACAGCCCTGGAATTCTCCTCCTGTATACCTGGTGGTTAGCGAGGAAATTCCAGGGCCATACCGCAGTTGCTTGACTGGATCTACTTGACAATAAAGAGCTAGACATTCTCCGCAGACGGTTTAATAGACCTGTTTTTTACGATACTCAAGGCGCAGAATTTTTGGATTTTATCTCTTCTCCTCGAGAGAGAACAAGGGGAATCCTCCTCAGAGTCTACATCCTGTTTTTCTATATTCTCATACGTTAATATTTCTTAATTTTGGATCAATAATGGGTTATCTCATCGCGGTTACTTGTTTGTGGGCATTTTCATTTAGCTTGATCGGGGTCTATCTTGCAGGCCAGGTCGATTCCTACTTTGCTGTTCTGACCAGGGTGTTGCTGGCAGCCCTTGTCTTTTTACCCATGCTGAGACGGATACCTGCAGGTATCGCGAGCAAGCTTATGCTACTTGGCGGAGTACAGCTTGGCCTTATGTATGTCTTTTACTACCAGTCATTTCTTCTACTTTCCGTCCCAGAAGTCCTCATCTTTACTATACTGACACCAATTTATGTAACCCTGATTCACGATCTGATGCAGAAGCGTTTCAGTTCGAGATACCTGTTCAGTGCCTTTTTAGCGGTCATTGGAGCGGCAATTATCCGCTATAACGGCATTGGCAGTCAGGTCTTTCTCGGCTTTCTCGTCGTTCAAGGGGCAAATCTCTGTTTTGCCATTGGTCAAGTGGGCTACAAGGTTCTGCTGGAGAGGCATCGCATCGACCTGCCGCAGCGAGCTATCTTTGGCTATTTTTACCTGGGCGCTGCCCTTGTCGCACTGGTCGCCTGGTTCTTGTTTGGAAATCCGGAAAAGCTCCCCACGACAAACCAGCAGTGGTTTATTCTTTTTTATCTGGGACTTATCGCCTCAGGAATGGGCTATTATCTCTGGAACAAGGGTGCCACGATGGTTGACGTTGGAGTCCTGGCAATTATGAACAACGCCCTTGTCCCCGCAGGACTTGTCGTCAACCTCGTTATCTGGAACCGGGATGCCGATCTCCTGCGCCTTACAATCGGAGGAGGCGTACTGCTCCTCTCTCTGTTTGTTCATGAATACTGGAGCAAGGCCTCCACTCCTCACCCCACCTAATTTGTTGTTTTGATATAAAAGTTCAGTGAAGCTGGATACCAAAGCTCCCAACCTGTAATGAAAAAGACAGGCCTCTGCTACTCGGAAGAGACGCACCATACCCCCTTGTTGTTTGCAAGGGGGTTTCTTCAAAAACAAGTGCCTTCTTCAAACCACTCAAGTCACCTTTTTTCACAACAAGAGGCCTGACAAAATCGGCGGCATCTTTCTGTAACAAGGGCTCTTCGGCAAAAACAACCGCCGGTTCTTCAGCAATTTTCGAAGAAGAATTCCCCAGAATCAGGATTCTCCTGGCCTTTGTCCGTACCAACCTTGATGCTGTCTTCAGGCAGATGAAATAATCGATGCCCTTGACCATAGTACGGAGTGCAGGAATGCGGGCCAGGTATTGGCCTTTGGCAGCTTCTGCCATCGGAACGTAAAAATAATATTTCCGGGACATCGGTCTGAAGTAAAGCCGTACCTCCTGTACCGGTTCTTGGCTTATAACAGCAAAGGTAACAGGAATCTCCTTGCCGGCAGGACTGGAATAGAGGATATTATGATCCGCCTTTGCCCAATTTTCAAAAAACAAATTTTCCGTTTTTGTACAAGACAAAAACAAAAAACCCACGCAGCACACACCTGCCAGAAAGAAGAAAAAGGGCCTCATAAATAAGAACAATTTGTAAAACAGAGCAGAAAAAAGGCCACCCGTGCCAATATTGTATCGACAAAACCCCTCAACAAAATCCTTACAGCCTGGCTCGAGACAGAGAAAAAACGATCCAAACGCCTCGGAGAGCTGTTAGTATTTCTCAAGCAGTTTTTGTATCTGTCGGGTCAGCGGCTGCTCCCATTCCCTTTGTTTTTCTATTCCCGAAGGTCTTTTCATGGTGTCAATAAGAACCAGCGTTGCGTTTTCACGGGGCTTCAACCAGACACCAACAACTTCACCATGATTTTTCTCCACGGTTTCACCGGGTTTGAGATGAACCGCTTCGAAATACTCCGCCTCTTCGCGGAGAATGGCAAAACTGAGACGCGACAAAGCGTCTTTGACGGCGGGCTTCACGATATCTATCGGTTGCTGAAAAACAGCGCCCATATTGGCAGCTGGTTCCTGAGGTACATTTTTCGTGCAACTGGTCAAAATAAGAATCCCAATTAACAAGAAACTTTTCAAACATTTAACAAAGACAGACATAGATCCCTCCTGAGATATAAAAGAGCGAAAACAAAGAGAAAGAGGCCTTTGTATACAGCCACGGCCAAGGGCCTCTCAGAGACGGCTGGAAAGAAGAGTCCCCAATATGGTAACAAGGTCGAACAATGGCACTTTCAGGTTCAATTTTTTTACTCCTCTCCATTTTCCTTGTATGCTATTCTTTTTTTTGTGAAAAAGTCAAACGAATTGGGTAAGCTCAAAGGAAAATCGAGCGTATTTGGAGAAACAGATGACCACGACGAAACTCACATCTTGTGTGCGGGGCGGCGGCTGAGCATCCAAGCTCTCTCCAGGGGACCTGGAGCAGGCCTTACAGGATTTGCACGTCCCGATTGATGATAACGTACTGGTTGGCCTTGCCACGGCCGATGATGCCGGTGTCTATAAAATCTCCGAAGACCTTGCCCTGATACAGACCGTTGATTTTTTTACCCCGGTGATTGACGACCCGTACTCGTTTGGGCGTATCGCCGCGGCCAACGCCCTCTCGGACGTTTATGCCATGGGTGGCGTTCCGAAAACGGCCATGAACATTGTCGGCTATCCGATGGCAAACTTGGGCAAGCAATCTCTGCGCGAGATACTGCAGGGAGGGATTGACACCCTCAAACAGGCAGACACCGTACTTCTTGGCGGCCATAGCGTCGAGGATGCAGAACTCAAATACGGTCTCTCTGTAACAGGTTTTGTTCATCCTCTGAAGATCCTGACCAATCAAGGACTAAACGACGGCGACGGGCTGATTCTCACCAAGCCTTTGGGAACCGGCATCATCAATACCGCGATAAAGGCCGGCCTGGCAAAGCCAGAGACGATCCGGCGGGTAACCGAACTGATGAGCACATTAAACCGCAGGGCCTCGGAGATTCTCCAGGAATTTCCGCTTTCCGCCTGCACCGACGTCACAGGATTTGGTCTTTTAGGACATCTTGCGGAAATGATAACAAACACAACATCGGGTGCTGTTATAGAAACTGCCAAGGTGCCTGTGCTCAAAGAGGCCGTGGAATTTGCCAGCATCGGATTTGTGCCGGCTGGCGCACATACCAACCGCCGTCACCGGGAGAAGATGCTGGTGCTGACCGAAAATTTTGACCCTGTACTACGGGATATTCTTTGCGATCCGCAGACCTCAGGAGGCCTGTTGGCCGGTTGCCCGGAAAAGAAAGTATCCCTTGCAGTAGAGAGGCTGCGTAATGAAGGCATTGAAGCCGCCTGTATCGGGTACGTCAGAGAAGATGCTAAAAATAAGATATATCTCAGGTAGCAGATCGGCACCTGTATAAGGAAAAAAAAGAAGATGAAAACAATCGACGCCTGTGGGCTGGACTGCCCGGGCCCTGTACTCCTGGTGAAAAACACACTGGAACAAGAGAACACCTTCAGCCGGCTTACCGTACTCGTTGATAATCCGGGCTCACAGGAAAATGTCAGTCGTTTTCTTTGTACAAAAGGGTATTCCGTCAAAACCAGAAATGAAAATGGCATATTCTCTATGGAGGCCAGTCTTGGTGTTGAAAAAGACCAAACAAAGAGCCAGCAGCTGCAACAGAACAGGGAGTATCAACCTGCCAAGACCCCACAAAAGGTAATGGTCCTGATCAGCAGCGATACAATGGGTGCCGGTGATAACCAGCTCGGGAAAAAGCTTATGGCAAGCTATCTGAAGACCCTCCGGGAAATGGGGCCTGAACTCTGGCATCTGGTCTTTGTCAACAGCGGGGTGCGTTTGACAACAAAAAATTCGCCGGTTCTAGCGACTTTGCAGGCCTGTGAGCAGGATGGTGTTATCGTACTGGCCTGCGGAACCTGTCTTGAGCATTTTCAGCTTCTCGCAGATAAACGGGTCGGAGCAACGACCAATATGCTTGATATTGTTACCGCCATGCAGCTGGCAGACAAGGTTATCACCATCGGTTAAGGGGAAGGCCTTAAGAGATTTCAGATGCCCCTCAGACAGGACTGAGCAATAATCTGCCCGGGCCATAACAGTTCCGGGAAAAAGCCCTTTTCGGCCACAGCAAAAAAGAGGCAAAAACCTGATTGATGCAGGATTCACCAGAGCGGTCCAAAGAAACGACAGGCAGAGCTTTTGGATGGTACCCATCTCACTGGAGCAAGACAGACAAAAAAAGGAGCAAAAATGACACATATTGACACGATAATCAGCAGAGAAATTCTTGATTCACGCGGAAATCCGACCGTTGAGGCAGATGTCTTCCTTAACACGGGTGCCTTTGGCAGGGCCTGCGTTCCCTCTGGAGCCTCCACCGGTTCAAGGGAGGCGCTGGAGCTCCGAGACGGAGACAAGGCGCGTTATCTCGGCAAAGGAGTACTCAAGGCCGTTGAGGCGATAAACAAAGAAATCGCCCCCGCCCTGCAGGGTAAAGAGGCCTATGAGCAAAAGGCTGTCGATCAGATTATGCTTGAGCTGGACGGCACCGAAAACAAAGAAAATCTCGGAGCCAACGCGATCTTGGCGGTATCCCTGGCTCTGGCAAAGGCAGCAGCCCAGGACAGGGCCGTTCCCTTATATCAATACATCGCAGAGCTCAACAACACCCCGGAAGAGTATCTGATGCCTGTTCCGATGATGAACATCCTCAACGGTGGGGAACATGCAGACAACAACGTCGATATTCAGGAATTTATGATCCAGCCGGTTGGGGCTCAAAATTTCCGAGAAGGCCTGCGGATGGGGGCCGAGATCTTCCATCACCTGAAAAAGGTTCTGGCGGCCAGAGGCTTGAGTACCGCAGTCGGTGACGAGGGCGGCTTTGCCCCGAACCTTGCCTCCAACGAAGAGGCCCTGGCCGTTATCAGCCAGGCGGTTGAAACGGCAGGATATGAGTTGGGAAAAGAGATCACCCTGGCCCTGGACTGCGCGGCCTCGGAATTTTACAAGGACGGCAAGTACGATCTGAAAGGCGAGGGCAAGGTCTTTGATGCAGAAGCGTTTGGCGACTATCTGGCCAGGCTCACCGAGACATACCCGATCATCTCTATCGAGGATGGGCTCGATGAGAGTGATTGGCCCGGCTGGGAGAGCCTCACCAAAAAGATTGGCGACCGTATCCAGCTGGTTGGAGACGATCTTTTCGTAACCAATACAAAGATTCTGCAACGCGGTATAGACCAGGGTATCGCCAACTCGATCCTTATCAAGCTCAACCAGATTGGTTCACTGACTGAGACCCTGGAGGCGATCCGCATGGCAAAAGATGCCGGTTACACTGCGGTTATCTCGCATAGAAGCGGAGAGACTGAGGACGTTACCATCGCCGACCTCGCCGTCGGCACCGCAGCCGGACAGATAAAGACCGGCTCACTCTGCCGCTCGGATCGGGTTGCCAAATACAACCAATTGCTGCGCATTGAAGAAGAGCTCGGCAGCAGAGTAAAATATGCAGGTAGAAGCAGTATCAAAGCCAGACGTTAAACGACCTGACCTGTATCTTTACCGACTGTAACACCACAACTCAAGGCGTACCGTTGGAGTGCATGGCGGTACGCCCCGCAAGAAGCGCAAAGACAGGTCAAGCTGCCTCCTTGCGTCTCTTGAGATAGACTGCAATATCTTCGCTTTCATACATTGAGAGATCCCCATCGATAAGAAACGGAACCATAGCCTTGCCACCAACCTTTAAAACGACCTCCCGCCCCGGGGTATCAGGCGCTGCGTCAATGCGAACATAGTCCGTACCCTCGATAAGCCCAAGATTTTTGGCGGCAGCCTCGACCTTTTCACAGTATGGGCAGTTTTTTCGTACATACAGCTCGATCATAATTTTCTCCTTTTTCTCGTTTTTTCCACGACAACAGTAGCTTAACAAAAATATCTCCAGTCCATATTTGCCGCGGCGAACCACAGAACAAGACCAATAAAAAAATCAAGTACCTTCCACGAAACCACGCTTGTAAAGAGTGGGGATAAAAAACGCGCTCCATAGCCCAGACTGAAGAAAAAAAGAAATGAGGCCAGCGACGCCCCCACGGTAAATTGAAACTTCTGATCGGGAAACCGGGTCGAGACAGAGCCGATAAATACGATGGTATCCAGATAGACGTGGGGATTTAACCAGGTAAAGGCCATACAGGTAAGCAGCGAAGCGGCCTTGTTTTGTATCTCACCACCTGCCCTGATTGTCCATATTGAACGTTCTCAAAAAGCATATTGTGAAGGCTTCAATCTATTCGAAGTCTTTTGATTATTCAAGATTTCCGTGTATACTGTCTTTAATCTGGAGAGGCAGCAGATCTTTGCTTTTTTGCCTGTCCTTCTCTGTTCTGCAAGGAATTTCTCCCTGCAGTTCCGCTGCTTTTTTTCAAATCTGTCAAACAGACCATTTGAGGGCTTGTTGAAGGCCTGTATGTGTCCGATAGAGAGGTATCCATGAAAGAGCCCGTACGACTGGCAAAAAGAGTGACAAACCTCGGTGTGGAGACCGCTTTTCTGGTGGCGGCAAAGGCGGCGGCACATGCCGCAAAAGGCAACAAGGTCTATCCGTTCCATCTTGGCGACATGAATCTGCCGACCCCGGCCAATATCGTAGAGGCGGCCTATAGAGCCATGCGGGATGGCAAAAATGGCTATACCCCGAACGCCGGGATTCTCCCCCTGCGTGAGGCCCTGGCCTGCGAAATAAATGCCACAAGAAAGACCTCGTATTCACCGGAAAATATCTCGGTACAGCCCGGCGGGAAGCCGGTTATCTCCAAGTTTATACTCGCCTTGATGAATCCGGGTGATGAGGTTCTCTATCCAAACCCTGGTTTTCCGATCTACGAGTCACAGATCCGCTTTCACGGGGGGATCCCGGTCCCGTATACGGTCATCCCCGACCGAGAACACTTTACCTTCGACCTTGATGGTCTTGAAGAAGCAGTCAGCGAGCGAACCAGATTACTGATCATTAACGATCTGCACAATCCGACCGGTGCTGAGATGAGTGCCGAACAGAGACATCGTATCTCGGAAATCGCGGTCAAACATAACCTGCTGGTTCTGCTTGACGAGGCCTATTTCGATGTTCGCTATACAGGGCGTTCTGCCTCTCTTGTCTCGGAGCCGGGAATGGTTGAGCGCAGTCTGATCCTCTACACCTTTTCAAAAAAGTATGCGATGACCGGCTGGCGTGTCGGCGCGGCCATAGGACCAAAAGACATCATTGAGATTATGAACAAACTCAATGTTAACGATGAATCTTGCACAAGCCACAGCAACCAGTACGCGGCAATAGAGGCATTACAGGGGGAACAGTCTGCTGCCCGACAGCTCTTGAGGATATTACAAAAACGAAGGGATCGGGCCGTCGAGCTGTTAAACACAATCCAGGGGGTTTCCTGTTCTCTGCCGAAAACAACGTTTTATCTGTATCCGGATGTGAGCGAGGCCCTTATTCAGAGAGGTTTTTCCGGCTACGAGGATTTTCTGGATACGGTATTGCAGCATACCGGGGTTGCTCTCTGCGGGCGCCCACATTTTGGTGCCTGCCTGGCGGGAGAAAGCCGTTATCACCTGCGCCTTGCCTACTCAGGCATCGACCTTGCCGACCTCGAAGAAGGATTAACCCGTTTCAAGAGCTTTCTTGAGTCATAGCTCTCATTATCTGAGGCTTTCGTCTGCCTTATCGCTGGGCAGCGTTACATTCAGCTCCAACACTTCGTAGTCCTCCTCCCTGTCGACCTTCACCTTGACCGCTCCGTCAGGAACCTGGATATACTTACGGACGACAAGCAGCAGTTCTTCTTTCAGCCTGGGGAGGTAATCGGGCCCGGAACGGGTTGACCTCTCCTCGGCAATAATGATCTGCAGCCGATTCTTGGCCTTTCCTGCCGATGTCTCTTTCTTGTTGAAAAAGAATTCCAGAATACCCATGATCAGCCTCCGAAGAATCTGAGTTTCTTGAAAAAGCCTCTCTTCTCCACCTCAAGAAACCGGTGCTTCCTCTCTTCCCCAAGCAGGCGGGCAACGGCATCGCTGTATGCCTGTCCGGCTTTACTCTCCTCGTTGAGAATAATTGGTCTGCCGGAGTTCGAGGCCTGAAGAACCGATTCGGATTCCGGGATAACCCCCAGCAGCGGAATTGCCAGGATTTCTCCGACATCATCAACACTGAGCATCTCGCCATTTTCCACCCTGGATGGTTCGTAACGGGTAAGAAGAAGATGCTCGCGGATGGGTTCCCTGTTGTTGACTGCCCGGGCGGTTTTACTGCTCAACAGGCCGATAATACGATCCGAGTCTCGCACAGAAGAGACCTCTGGATTGGTGACAATAATCGCCTCATCGGCATAGTACATGGCCATAAAGGCACCTTTTTCTATGCCGGCAGGTGAATCACAGACAATATAGTCGAAGGTCCGGGAAAGCTCTTCAATGACCCGCTCTACCCCTTCAAGCGTCAAACTGTCTTTATCCCGGGTCTGAGAAGCGGCAAGGATAAAGAGGTTTTCCACCCGTTTATCCTTGATCAGTGACTGGTTGAGGTTGGACTCCTGGCGAATCACATTGATGAAATCGTAGACCACCCTTCTCTCACAGCCCATGATAAGGTCAAGATTTCTCAGACCGACATCAAAATCGATGATAACCGTTTTATAGCCGCGCATTGCCAGTCCTGTGCCGATTGCCGCACTGGTGGTGGTCTTGCCGACGCCTCCCTTGCCCGATGTCACAACAATTATTTTTGCCATTGTCCGCCCTTTGGCCTTTTTCGAGAAGATTTAACAACCGGAAAGGCTGAGGCCCCTTCCTGGAATGTTGTTTGTCTAATTCGTCGCGCATCCGCTTTCTGGACGCGACAGAAGTATTAATGGTTCAATAGCTCTATCTGCAGACTTTCCTGAAAAAGAGATATCTGTACCGCCTGGTTCAGCTTTTCTTCCTGGAGATCTTCGTTGGTCATGTAGTAACCAGCGATGGCAACCAGATCGGCCTGCAGGTCCTGACAGAAGATCCTGGCATCTCTTCTCCCGCTTACTCCGGCCAGGGCTCTGCCACGAAGGGGTCCGTATATATGGACGTTACCGTCAGCCATAACCTCTGCCCCAGTGTTGACCGCGGCAAGTATGATCAGATCACGGTCTTTTGCGTAAATTCGCTGTCCGGAGCGTACCGGCTGCAGAATGACCTCGCTCTGTGGAGGCTTTTCTCTTTCTGGGGATTGTCTACCCTGTGGATCCGGTTTGTCCGTTTGCCTGACGGCACTCTCCATGATCTCTGTGTTTTCAGACAACGGAGAATCTTTTCCTTTTTTCTTTGCGGGGACTGGGAGATTCGTCTCATCTCTTTTTTTTGCGACGGTATTGATATCGATATTCCAGACAGCAATACCCTCCCTCATTGCCAACACGTCCAGATGTTCAGGAGTACCGCTGATTCCCACCGGGAGAAAAGAGAGGTCTTTTAGCAAGGTGTAGAGGTCTTTTAGCCAATTGATATCGATTTCGCCCTGCAGGGGCTCAAGATTAATCAACAGCGGGCTCTTGCTAAAAAAACGAAAAGCATCCTTTCCCTTGCCACGCAACTGTCCCTCAATCTTCAAAAGATCTGCCTCATACACCTCCAGGGTCATCAGAGACACCGAGCATATTTTGAGAGAGGCTGCTGTATTCTCAGACATCGAAGAAGAGGGAGTTTGTTGTGAAAACACCTGACATATTCCTGCGATCTTTTTCTCTTGTACGGTACAAGAAAGGTGGAACATTTTTTATAATGAGTTCTGCGCAGAAACCATCCCCGCGTATCCGACAGAACCAAAGAGCGCACATAGTACAGCAATCCCTGCTGAAAACGATACGCTACAAACGCTCCATGGGGGACAAGATGACAAACTGAACGCTGGTCATGCCTACCCTATTTTCTGTGGAAATTCAAGTTTTTTGTTCATTGCAAGGCTTCTCTGCAGAAACGTAACAATCTGTTTTTATAGTATATTTAACAAAGACCAAAGGGTCTTTTTGTGGATCTATCCAGTCTGCATTCCTCTCAGCATGAAAAATATACCCCTAACAATAAATTGTATTGATATTTTTTGTAAGATCTATTTAAATAGAAGAGGTACTTACCGATACGGTCTTATGTTGTTGTAGTTGTTTGGCGGTGATTTCCTGGAAATCATCTGTTGTTCACACTCACATCAAAGGAGACCTTTATGTCTGGAAAAATGAAAGCGTTTGTGATGAAGAGGATTGGGGAGGTTGGTATCGTGGAAAAGGATATTCCTACTCCAGGTCCCAACGATGCAATTGTGAAAACAACCCATGCCTTGGTGTGTACTTCTGACGTGCACACCGTTGCAGGTGCTCTTGGAGACAGGGACAATCTTACCCTGGGGCATGAGGCGTGCGGTGTTGTCCACGAGGTTGGCAGTGCCGTCACCATGATTAAACCTGGAGACCGGGTTGTGGTAGGGGCGATCACCCCATGCTTTAAGTGTGTTAACTGTGTGCGGGGATACACTTCTCAGTGTCATGAGATGCTCGGCGGCTGGAAATATGCCAACATCAAGGATGGTTGTTTTGCCGACTACTTCCATGTCAACGATGCCGACTCCAACCTGGCGACGATTCCCGATGATGTAACCGACGAGGCTGCTTGCTATTGTACGGATATGATGTCCACAGGGTTCAAGGGTGCAGAAAACGGAAATATCGTCCTGGGCGGAACAGCCGCCGTTTTTGGGCTGGGCCCAGTAGGCCTGATGGGTGTTGTCGGTTGCCGTCTCTTAGGTGCGGCTGTGGTCATCGGCGTTGACAACGTTCCCTGGCGCTTGGAGATGGCACGGGAGTACGGTGCTGATATCCTTATTAACTTCAACGAGGTTGATGCCGTAGAAGAGATCAAGAAGTTAACCGAAGGCTTCGGCGTTGACTCTGCCCTCGAAGCTGTAGGAACCCAAATCACCTTTGAGAATTGCATCAAGGTAACCCGGCCCGGCGGCACCATTGCCAATATGGGATACCACGGCAAGGGAGACTACCTGAAAATTCCTCGCATGGATTGGGGAGTTGGTATGTCGGACAAAACAATCAAGACCCAGCTCTGTCCTGGTGGAAAGGTTCGCATGAGACGCCTGCTCCGCCTGTTGAGAAATGGCAGGGTCGATCCGACCAAGATGACCACTCACCGCTTTGGTTTTGATGAGATAGAAAAGGCATACCACATGATGGCATCGAAAGAGGATAACATTCTCAAGCCGCTTATCTCTTTCGAATAAGGCGTTAGGGCCTCAACCGTAGAGGCGGATTGAGACATTTTCAGAGCAGGAGAGCGACCTTGGTCTCCTGCTCTGACCGGAACGGTTGTTCACTTCAAGGTTCTCAACGGAGTTTTACGACAATGATCCTGTGAGATCCTCTATTTTATAGGGCTTGTGGACAAAGGCGGTGTCTCTGTTTTTTATTATCGTTTCAATGTCCAGATTCCCGGCAAGCCCCGGGACGATAATAACAGGGCTATCCGGGCTGCATTCACGGAGGCCTTGAAGGCAATCGGCACCGGTCATAACGGGCATCATCATATCCAGAAGCCTCAGTGTGCCGCAGTGCCATTTGGACTCAACCGCAGTATCTGCGGTGCAATGTTTCTCATGTCGAAAAGCGGTTGCTGGTTGTCTCTCTTTTCCATTGGAGCACAAGCCACAGGCTGTATGCTCCAGCCATGCTGGCTTATCTCCATTCACCAGTCAGTTGTTTGAAAACCGACGTGTCATCTAATTTTACAGCTTTCCCGGAACCGTGGGGAGCGGCCCAGGAAAAACCTGATGGCTGATGCCATGTTTTCATCTCAACGACACCATCCGCGCCGAGCTCCCTTGCACGATTGGCAAGCGATTCATAAATATTCTTTGCATCGCCATACCAGATCTTGCCGACCTGAATTGTGGCAATAACCTCTGCCTGACAATCTGGAGGCAGTGGCTGCTCTGTTAGAAACACCTCATTCTGGTGTGGAGGATAGCTCCTTTTTGAAACAACTTCCGTGTCTGTTGTATCTTTGACAATAAAAGGACTATGAGCTGAACAGCCCGCTACAATGAACATTGCTATCAATACTCCCAGCGTCCGGACAATCTTTCCCATGTTCATACCACCTCTCCTTTTGTCATTAACCCAAGGCTCCAGGCTCGTCAGCGTATGCAAAATAAGACGATAACACAATGAAATAATAAAAAAAACAGACAAAGCCTCAATAGAACTTAACAGGTTGAGTTCCAAATCACAAGCTGACCTTCAAATCAATGATCAAGGTTGTGGGTAGTTCCCGATAACAAAAGAGGGGAGATCATAGAGAGATCTCCCCCAAACTAGTATGCAAGCAAACTCTTTTCAGCTGTATTTCTTCATCAACTCCTTAAAGAGTGCAATCTGCTCCCAGGCGAGTTTTTCGCTGTCGTCTGGATGGAAAGAACGGCACTCAAAGCCGAGACCTTCTTTCATCGCTTCATAGGTGTAATCGGCAAAGACAACGGTTCCATCCTCTTTTATCTCTTCTATGGCGTCCAGTTGCCCGGCCCTGGTGTTAACCTCTATTGCCTGCTGCAGGGTCCACTCTTCGGGAAGAAAGACCCGGGCTCCCTGGGCACTCAGAATCACCGGATAGCCGCCCGGCAGCCCATTTGGACCAGGTGAATGGGTGAGAAGGTTTTCATCAAAAAGGATGGCGTTGAGATTTTTCAGTATTGAAGAGGCCGATACCGTGGTGAACTGGATGCCCTCCGGATACAATTTCACCCCGTCGTACATGGCCTTGTCGGTATCCCACTCGGAGGTGACATCTTTTTTGTCGATCATAATCTTCAGCAGATACGGGGCATTCGGAAGATAACCCGCCTCACGGGGATAGACCCAATGCTGGTGGTGGCAGACCATCAGCAGTTCAACACGGCCTCTTGCAACCCCCGCCTGCTGGGCAATATAGGTGCGCACAGCCGGCTCGACCAGATCAACATTGCCAATACCAATGGTTGGTGCCAGGCCGATTTTTCCCAATACCGGATTGGTAAGACATGACAGGGAGGTGTTGATATAGTGGGCTTTCACCCCGGAATCCTTGAGGGCCTGAGCCAGTTTCATTGCCAGGGTCAGCTGGCAGGGAAGCCAGGCCCCAAGGGCGCCGGAGCTGATTTTGCTGTACAGGTCATGGGGGAGCTGGCGTATCAGATGCCAGGTATGCATAACGGTCATATTGATAATGACGCTGGGTTTCTCCTTTGCGATAAAGGCGCTGGTCCCTTCTATATCGAAGAGATCAATCTTTACCGGCCTGAAAACGGGGTGTTTGCCGTGGTGGGCGGCTCCTATTTCCGCGTTATTGCAAAGCAGCCTTGCCTTCTCCTCATCGATATCGCCAACGATTACCTCGTATCTCTGCTCTTGACGGGCCATAAACTCGAGAAGATGGGCACCGACATCTCCAGTTCCAACAATCAATACCTTTTCCATATGTTCTCCTTCGTTACAATGTTCGTATAATTTGGCCGTACTATTTGCCGATCTTTTTACCTGCTCTTCTACGCCAGTTGCTGTCAGATGTCTGACAGCTATTGGCACAACCACTTCTTTGAACTATGCTGTGCCGGTTATCAATTACTTCCCAAGTAACTGGCTCTCCAGACTCTCCTTATGCCGCTTCCAGGCACGGACCAGGCTCTTCCCGTCACCGGTGATAAATGCCTTGCAGATCTCTCTGTGTACCTCCACCGACTGCCGGACATAGTCTTCTTCCATAAGATAGCGGCGGCGAAGCTTGGCACCGAACTCGCTGTCGATAAAGACAACCTGAAGAGAGTGTACATATTCGATAAGAGATCTGTTTCTTGTTGCATCGGCAATTGCTGAATGAAAATTTTTATTCGCCTCGTGGTAACGACGAAATGCCCTCCTGCGGACAGTTAACTCCATCTCCAAAAAAGCGGCCTTTATTTTTTCCAGACCCTTATCGTCAAGAACCTCCAGGGCCAGTTTTGCGACGGCCGGTTCAACAACATTGCGGGCTTCCAGTATTTCAAAGGTGTTGAGATTACTGTCGAATCTGGTTTTCTGAGCGCTAAAACCAAATTCACAGGTCTTGATAAAGGTGCCGTTGCCCTTTTTTGTCTCAATAGCACCGACAAGGCGCAGCGCACTCAAGGCCTCACGCACCGATGTACGGCTCACACCTGCCATTTCAGCCAGTTCCAGCTCCGGAGGCAGTCTGTCACCAACCTTATACTGACCAGACCTTATGGCCTTGACGATCTGGTCATAGACATATTCACTCTTATTGTGAGATGGCAGTTTTTCTATAATCATCGAACTGTCTTGCAACAATATTGTTTACAATATTACAAGTAATAACATTTTGTTACGCTATATCAACGGCACAAGACTGCTATACCATCAGAAGGCAAGATTTTCAATGCCCAAAAGGTTGATAGAGCATCATCTTCAAACAGATTCTCGCTTCTCCTCCTGTTGGTCGGGAAAAAATCACGTTCAGGCCGCGACCGTCTCTTTATTTCTTCGATGCCGTTGTATTTGCCAGATTATCAGGAAAAAGAAAAATGCTGGCAGATAAAACCACTGTTTTGCTATCCGCTTGGCTTCGACCTGGGCCCATAACAGTTGCCAGCCAAAATCAACCCCTGCCTGCTGCGCCTTGCTGCCAAACGAGATATCATCCACGATCATTTGCCTGCCTTCCATTGTCAGCACCAGCCCAGTCTCATCCTGTAATCGTGTTACACCATCCTCCCCCTTGTGGCCAAGAGGAAACAGGACGACTCTTTCAACCTCTTCGCCTGCAAAATTTTCACCCGTAAATTTGAAACGCACCAGTCTTCCATCCGGCTGTGCCTCTATTGTGTTATACAGTTCCGGCATCGACACAGCCTGGTAAGGATGTTGAAATTTATCCAACCAAAACCCCGGCCTGATCAGCGAGAAGGCAATCAGCAGCATTGCCAGACTCTCCCATTTTCGATTCTTCAGCAGCAAAAACCCCTGGGTACCGCTGGCAAAGGCAATCATTGCAAACACGGCAGAGACGATAGAGATCAGAACCTCCCAATAGTGATCAAAACCGATAAGCAGCAGGTGGGAATTAAAAATAAAGAAAAATGGCAGCAGAGATGTCCGTAAATCGTAGAAGAAGGCATACAAACAGGTTTTCACCGGGTCCGATCCTGCCACCGCGGCACCGGCGTAGGCATCGACCGCAACCGGTGGTGTTGTCCCGGAAATCAGGCCAAAATAGAAGACAAAGAGATGGACCGCGATAAGTGGAACGATAATCCCGTTCTGGGAGGCAAGGATAACCAGAGGGCCTGACATAACCGATGCCACAACGATATAGTTTGCGGTGGTTGGCAGCCCCATTCCCAGGACAATACACATCAGGGCGGTAAAGATCAGCATGCCGAGGACACTTCCTCCGGCCACAGTTTCTATAACCTGTACCATCATCATCCCCAGCCCGGTAACGGATACCACACCAACGATGATACCCGCCGCCGCCATGGCGATGACAACGCCGGCCATATTGCGTGCCCCACGATTAAGAGCTCGGGCAAGATCCTGTACTGAGCCAGTGATCTCGGCTGCGATAATTTTTTCCCGTTTCAGCAGCCGCATAAGTGGTTTTTGCAGAATGATCTGCGCGGAGATCATGGCTATTGCCCAGATTACCGAAAGCTCCGGTGACCATCGCTCAATCATCAGGCACCAGATCAACACAGCCATTGGCAACAGAAAATAGATCCCCGACATAAACGTCGGCAACAGCTGCGGCATAACTGTATTAATGCCGATCTCCCTATTTCCGGGATGATTTTCGTATTTGATTGCCATCCGAGCCATACCGACAAAGGTTGCCGCCACCAGCAGAATAACAACAGGAAGGGTCTTGTCTCCACAGACCGCTTTAATGGCCGTCAACAAAAAGTAGGTCAGACAGAGGGCGATAACAACAACAGAGATGCCGAGGGCGGTCATCAGCATCTGCCTGCCTTTTGTCACCTTACCGGTATCCTTTGCAAATGTTGGCATACCCGATTTTACGGCTTCAAAATGGACAATGCAATAGAGCCCAAAATAGGCGAGCACTGCAGGGAAAAAAGCGTGCTTGATCACCTCGTAATAACTGATACCGACATATTCTGTCATAATAAAGGCCGCTGCCCCCATGACCGGAGGCATAATCTGACCGTTTATTGAGGACGAGACCTCAACAGCAGCTGCCTTTTCCGGTCTGAAGCCCATTTTTTTCATTAACGGTATCGTAAATGTTCCGGTTGTTACTACATTCGCTATAGCAGAACCGGAAATGAGCCCTGTCATCGCAGAGGAGACAACGGCCGCCTTGGCTGGTCCTCCTTGAAGATGTCCAAACAGGGAAAAAGAGAGCCGGATGAAATAGGCTCCGGCACCGGCTCTGTCAAGCAGGGTGCCAAAGAGGACATAGAGAAAGATAAAGCTGTTCGAGACACCTATCGGAAGTCCAAACACCCCCTCAGTGGAAAACCACATATGTTCGATAAAACGGTTGACACTTATCCCCCCGTGTGAAACGATTTCAGGCATCATTCTGCCGCCAAAGGCGTAACAGATAAAGAGTGAACCGACCAGAACCAAAGGCAGGCCCACTGCCCGTCGTGTTGCTTCGAAAAGCACAAGAAGGCCAACAGTAGCAACGACGATCTCCTTGAGATTTCGGGCCGCTCCACCGCGGTTTGCGATATCTTGATAGTTGAAAACGATATACAGGCAGGAGCAGACTCCGAGCACCACCAGGAGAAGATCGTAGATCGAGATCCTCTTTTTCGGGTATTTCTTTCTGAGCGGGAAAAAACAGTAGACAAGGCATAGAGCAAACGCCAGATGAATGACCCGTTGCTCAAGATTTGTCAGCAATAAAAAGTCGGTAACAAAGGGAAGGGGGGTGGCAATATAGATCTGAAAAAGAGACCAGGTCAGGCCGACGACAAACAGCAGCCTTGCAGAGATGCCAACAGGCTCCCTGCCACCCGCATCCTCCGCCTTCACCATACTGTCAAGTTCTGCTCTGCTCTGCTCCAGATCTTTGGCCTGTGACATATCGGCACATCCTGTGCTGGCTTCTTTTCTTGAGAATACCCTTGGGCCACCGCATACCCGCAGGAGAAAACAATGATTTTAGATACTTATCTAACACAAATGTTCTGAGGGCTCTGGATAAATATCCCCCTCGTTTTTCGCTACAGCAGTCCTCTTCTGAGAGTCAAAAAAAATTCTATGAGCAGTGACAATACCGGTATCAGGCGCCCTTTGACAATCGAGATAGACATCGGCTGTTTTGCGCAGCAGCAGAGCCGCTGCGCTGATTCTGGAAACTGACATCTCGGAGTGGCAATAACGCCCCGTAAGGTCTGCTATTGGTCATTTATTGTACCAGGCCGACCTCTTTATAGTACTTCAGGGCTCCCGGATGATACGGAGCTGTCATTCCAGCGGTAGCAGCCCATTCACGAGTCAGATTCTTATACATCGGAGACTGTTGTTTGAAACGCTCAATATCGTCAAACACACCCTTGACAAGGTAGTAAATGGTCTCTTCCGGGACATCGGCGGAAGCAACGACTGTACCTGGAGCACCCCAGGAGACGACGTCCTTATCAATACCCTTGTATGCGCCGGCAGGGATGATCATCTCTGCAGCATCGCTCCGTTCTGCAACCATCTTCTGTATAACCTCATCGTTTAATGGAACGAGGTCTACATCACAGGTATTTGCCGCCTCGGTAATGGTTGCGGCACCTACTGCAGTAACCCAGACAAAGGCGTCTATCTTGCCATCACAGAGGGCTGTTGCCTGCTCACGCGTGGTCAGTTTCGTCTCCTGCTTGAAGAATTTTTCCGGATTTTCACCGTAACGGCCTACGATATGATAGACCTGGGCCTCGGTGCCGGAACCGACAGCACCAGTATTAACAACCTTGCCCTTCAGATCAGCAAAACTTTTAATATTGGCATCCTTTCGCGCGACAACATGCATCGGCTCTTCAACGATGGAAAAGAGAAAACGCAACTTCTTGTTAGGACCGTCTGCGGCCATCTTTCCGGTACCGTTCCAGGAACTGAGCTGTGAACTTGCCATCGCCATACCGACATTCAGGTCGCCCGCCTGTATCGCCCGAAGATTGGCAATTGACCCACCCGTACTTTCAACAGAGCAGCGGATATTGTGTCCATATTTCTTTCTGCTCTTATTGACCACATTACAGATATATCCTCCTGTGGGATAGTAGCTTCCTCCCATGCTGGCAGTCCCGATATTGACATAATCGGGTTTTTCTCCGGCAAAGATATTTCCGATTGGCATCATCAGAAAAAAGGCAACAACAAGTAGTAACAATCTTTTCATAATATTCCTCCTCTATCTCTGTTTACTGCCTTCAGCGCATCCATTGCATAGCGTTTGAGCTTCTACCCTGGATCGCACACAACACAAATAAGTAATATGTCTGACATCTATCATCTTACATGCGGTTTGTCAAGACGAATAGAGTAGGGAACGGATATCTCTTTCCATTAACATATTGGTATTGTGTAAAAAAATGGTGCTTGTGCCGCTGCAATACGATGAGGGCCCTCTTTTACAACGATCCTCAGAGAGGATAATCGCAAAAACAGCGTTGATTGAACAAGCGGAATGTTCTCGTTTTATACGCAGCGTTATCGCAACAAAGAATAACCGAGTCTATACAAAAGACTCTTACAAGAGAAAAAGGACAAAACACCTTTTTGGGTTCAAAAACAGAGTCTTTATAAAAAACGATCCAACGCCCGTTTTAGTCTTTGCATCCCCTCCTGGATTGTTGCCGTATCGACGCAGGAAAAGCTCAGTCGAAAACAGTTGTTCTTCTCCGGTGTCGCATAAAAGGCCGCTCCAGGGACAAAGGCAACCTGTTCTTTGACCGCCTCTTTAAAAAGAGCCATCGCGTCTTTGCCCTCCGGGAGGCGCCCCCAAAGAAACATTCCGCCCTCGGGTCTGGTTGTCGTAATATCCTTTGGCAAATACTCTTCAACGGCAGCAAGCATTGCCTGGCATTGGCTTCCGTAGACCGCTATGATCTTTTGGAGGTGGGCGTCAAGGTCATTGGTTTCGAGAAATCGGGCAATGATCTGTTGCGTAAAGCTTGATGTATGCAGATCTGCGGCCTGTTTGGCAACAAGCAGTGTATCACGCAGCCAGCCGGGAGCGGCAATCCAGCCCAATCGAAATCCTGGGGCAATGGTCTTGGAAAAAGAGCCAAACAGAACGGTCTGCTCAGGGAGATAGTGGGCAAAAGAAGGCGGCTGTTTTCCAGAGAAACGCAGCTCACCGTACGGGTCGTCTTCGATCAGAACAATACTGTTTTCTTTGGCTATTTCAGAGATATTTCGTCTATTTTGTGCGGAGTAAGTAATCCCGGAGGGGTTCTGGAATGTGGGGACCATATAGAGCATTTTGGCCTTGATTGTGCTACAGGCCTCCTGCAAGACCTCGATATCCATCCCCGAATCCTTGAGTGGAATTCCCCGAAAAACGGGTTGATACAGGGCCAGCGACTGGATAGCCCCAAGATAGCCCGGTTTTTCGATAAGTACAGAATCTCCCGGGTTGACAAAGACCTTGGCCATCAGATCCAGTCCCTGCTGCGAACCGTTGGTAATGATGATATTTTCGGCAGAGACCTCAAGCCCCTTTTCTCGATATCTTGTTGCGATCCACTCTCTCAGCTCGATCTCTCCTTCCGTATTACTGTATTGCAGAACACTGCCCCTCTGCCGCTCAAAGACCTCCAGCGCGGCTTTTTTCACCCCTTTGACCGGGAAAAAATTGGCGTTCGGCAAGCCGCCCGCAAAAGAGATTATCTCTCTGTTTTTCGCTATCGCCAATATCTGCTGAATAAAGGTTTCCGGTGTATCATGCATACGATCTGCCAATAATAGCTCCATTGCCCGCTTTCTCCCTTCAGTTATGTGTTGTATCGAATGTCATCTTCTGATGAAGAGGGAATTCCTTTTTTATATCTCTTTGCAAAAGCCTTTATTTTCGCTTTTTCAAAGAAATTATGTTAAGAAGTCTTCGACGGTAAACCTTTATCTACTGTGTTTCTGCGCATTGTGGTTTTCTTCGGCCTCGGCCTGTGGTAGTCTTAAGTGGTGTTTTTCCAATACCTTGCCCTGTATCAGGGTGTGTGTACGCGGCTATTTCCACGCCTTACCAGTAACGACGTTTGGTTTGACCCTGCCTGAAAAACCTCAAGCGGTATATCCCTGTATTTACCAGATACAAACCATTGTCGCAAAGAAGGAGAGAAATGAAAGACAGAACGCTACCCGTCATACAAGCCGTACTTTGGGATATTGACGGAACCCTTATTGATAGCGAAGATCTGCATTATCAGGTGATCGCCGACTGGTGTGGAGAACAGGGTTTTTCTTTAACACCGGAGGACAACGAAAACCTTTTGGGAAAATCCATGAACGAAAAATGGCATATTCTCCGCAAATCTCACTCCCTGAGCGTCAGCCTTGCCGGCTTCAAAGAAGACTGCGCAAGACGATACTGCAAGGCTGTGTCTGGAGATCTTCAACGCAAAGCCCCCCTTGAGTTGTTCAGAAACTTTGCCCGTTGCGGAATTGCCCAGGCCTGTGTCTCCAACGGTGATCGAACGGTGGTCGAGGCCAATCTCAAGGCCCTGGAAATTGACGGTCTGGTATCTCTTCGTATCTCCGGCGATGATCTGGAAAACGGCAAACCGGATCCTGAACCATATCTGCGAGCGGCACAGAGACTCGGAGTTACGGCCGACGAATGTCTTGTGGTCGAGGACTCCTCTGTTGGAGTTACCGCAGGGCTTGCTGCAGGAATGCGTGTTGTCGCCTGGCCCCTGGAAAAGCAGACAAGTGAAGGGATTGCCTCTGCGCATTTTACAATACGAGACAAAAAAGACTTCCCCCTCCATCTCCTCCCCCTCTGAAAGAAAAGTAAATTGAGCCACCATGCCTGAAAAGATTTCAAAAGTTTTTTTCGATAAAAACGATTTTCTCCTTCTGCAGATCGTCAATGACGTTCTTGAAAGGGGTGTACAGTCCCAGGCCCTGCATTCGCTTCTCGAGGAATATATGCATCCCCACGGCATAAAAGAGATGGCCGCCCCAATGGGTCTGCGCGTCGCCTATGCCATTGCCAGTCTGCTCGGAACCTTTGAAAAAGGAGAAGCTACAGAAAGGATACGCGCCCTGCACTCGCTGCGTGATGAGGTTTTTCTCTCTTCCCAGAGTTATTTCCAGAAGAACACGGCCAGGGTACTGCTGCAGATCATGAAAGAGCTGGTGCGCTGCCGACAGAATCCTCTGACACAGTTGAAACTGGCGCATGATTTTCGTATTGCCATTACAGGAAAGCCCCAGGTTATCCGCAATGAACTCAAAAAGTACCATCTCCTCGAAATGCCCGAAGAGTGGAACCAGGTTGCCTTTGACGACCATGTCCATGACGCAAACACGAAAGGACGCAAGTCTCCCACACATCTTGTTATGGATGCCTGGATCAAAGGTATCCGCTATCTCACCGTTGTCTATTACAACTATGTTCGTCCGGACGTGATACGCGAGCTTATAGAGGCAAGTGCCGTTCTCGATGTCAGGGTACAAATCGGTATCGAAATATCCAGTCGTTTTCGTAATAAATTTGCTCGGTTTACCTGGGAGCCATACGGCTTTAACGATAACGAGGCCTTTTTGCAGTTCCTCGAAGAAAAACCGGTTATCGAGCTTATGCAGGAAGGATTTGCGGTTTCACAATACCAGCAGAAGTACGTTTTTGATGTCCTCGAGGAGGTCAATACACGACACAGAAAAACCATCGAAAAGGAGTTCGGGCTGGCAATTCCCCCGATACAACGGCAGGAATTTATCGAGTTCGTTGGTACCGGCCAACCTTCTGTGCTGCATCTGGCCGGGTTTATACGTAACGCCATGATGCACTCCGCCTCGACCATTGACCTTGGGCAGCAAAAAAGACAGGATCTGCAGAAAAAGCTGCCCAGAGTTGACAAGATTATTGAGGATTTCTTACTGCCCGAACATAATCCAATGGTACACAATCCAACTGTACCAAGCGATTCAGAAGAGACGCCGGCCCTGCAAAACTGCCCGCTCAATGAAACCCTCAAGCGTCTTCTTTCCCTGCACCCCAACTCGAAGTTTACCCTGAATCTCGGGAATCTGACGGCTCAGGACACCCTTGAGCTGCTCTATGAAAGCGAAGGCATGATCACCCATGTCGAGGCCTACAACCTGAAAAATGCCACCCACGGGATCAGTGGAACCACTGAGCTTGTCAGTGAGAGCATTCCCAAAGAGGTTGGCACCATCATCCTGAAGAATCGCCAGCGCCTGATCAACGACCTGCAAAAGGCCCTTTGTGAGGATAATGTCATCGTTCTCAAGCGTGTTATCCGAGAGATAATATGGGATTATGAGGATCAGCGGCATCAGTTGAGTAACCAACTCAAGACCAATGGAGACACTCCCAACCGTGGGGTAATGGAAAGACTCATCCAGCAGATGCAGGAACGCAAGCTCGACCTTATAGAAATCCTCTTTAACCTGGAGACCTTTTACAAATACTACAAGAAGAAAAGTCTGAAATCCCGTATTGGCTCTGGATCTACAGGCAGAGCCGAACATCACTACGGAATGGGGCTTGTTGTCCTTGAGACGCTGCCGGCAAGGGCCCGTAAATTTATTCGGGCCGGCTCGGCAAAAGAGCAGAGAACAATCGTCCCCGTCACGGCCCTGCTTTTACAAAATATCCATCGGCGCAAGCATTTGCAGGGCGGAAATCCAACCTATGGCAGTTCCCAGTTCAATGCAATGGAGCGTCGGGAAAATAATGGACGGTCTCAACAATGGAAGGACTGGTCTCTTGAGGGGTTCCTGGTGCACGAAGACCGGGAAGGCAATGTCGCAACTCTCGGTGGTCTTCGCCGCCACAGCGATACCTCTCTGGACTGCTGGCGCAGGGATACCAGTATTCGGCTATCGGAATGGTGGAAGTATCTGAATACGACGGTGAAAAACACCATAAAGGTCTTTGTCGGCTTTGTTCCGGCCTTTCTTACCTTTTACCTGACAAAGGACTGGTGGGTGCTTGCCTATTTCGGGGCTCTTATCTGGTTCGGGATCACCGGAACCAGAAATATCATTCAGGCCGTCCTCGGCGGCGGCGGTCTGCGCCGCTCTCAATTCCAGCCCTGGAACTCCTTTGTCAGCTGGAGTCGAATCAGCGATTCTCTCTTGTACACTGGTTTTTCCGTGCCCCTTCTGGACTATCTTGTCAAAACCCTGATTCTGGACCAGGGTTTACATATCACCACCACCACAAACCCGGTTGCCCTCTATAGTGTCATGGGACTGGCCAACGGTATCTATATCTCAAGCCATAACGTGTTTCGTGGTCTGCCGCGGGGAGCCGCTGTTGGCAATCTTTTCCGTTCGATTCTGGCAATTCCAGTCGCAGTACTTCTGAACGCCTTGCTTGTGGTTCTCCTGGGGCTGTTTGGCGTTCCGGATGTTACCGGGGCATTGCAGAAATGGGCAGCCATCATCTCAAAATTTGCATCCGATTGTGTCGCCGCCTTTATCGAGGGAATTGCTGACCGTCAGAAAAACATACGGGTACGCCTGACCGCATATAAGATGAAAATATCGCAATTATTTGGTGTGTTTTCTCGTTTTGAGCTTCTCTTTCCCGAGGAAGATGTTTTGGAGATGCTGAGCAACCCCAAAAATATGATGCGTACAATCAACAAGGAAGCAGCGGAGCTGGAAAAGGTAACGATCGTCAATGCCTTGGATTTTATGTATTTCTGGATGTATCAGCCCAGGGCCCGTAAAGCCCTCTCCTTGATAGTTTCCGAAATGACCCGGGAGGAGTGGCTGATCTTTTACCGTTCACAAACCATCCTCAAGCGTCACAAAGAGATAAGCCAGGTCTTTGTCGATGGATTGGTCGGAAAATCTTTTTCCAGGGCGCTGGCCTTTTATCTTGACCAATCAGAGCAATATCTCCTCGATCTGCAAAAAATGGCCGACACCCGGAAAAATATGCAATAGACAATTCTCTTTTTTTTCTTATTTTATATCTGTGTCAGCCGTCAGTGTCAAAAGATATGTTGACAAAGTTTCTACTATCAATGCCCACATTTTTCTTCTCGGGTGGGAGGTGAATATGAAAAGAAAATTTTTCTGTTTCTTTCTGGGGATGGGCCTTTTTTCTTCTGTCTGCTTTCTACAAACAGCTGCGGCCCAGCAGGACTTTCCGGATTTACTCGCAGACGATTTCTATGACGATTCCCTTGAGGATACCGAGGACTACCCAGAAACCGTTTACGATCCTCTCGAACCAATGAACAGGATGTTTTTTACATTCAATGACCTTGCCTTTGAATGGGTACTTGACCCGGCGTTGAGTGGCTATGCCTATATCGTTCCCGAAGAGTTGAGGATCTGTGTCGATAACTTTTTTAGCAATCTGAGCTCACCGCTGCGCTTTGTTCATTCACTCCTGCAGGGTGAATTTGAACAGTCCGGTATTGTCCTGAAACGTTTTTTGATAAACAGTACCGCAGGTGTCTATGGTCTGGTGGATGTGGCCTCCCAGGAGTATGGCATGGCACCCCAGAAGGCCGATTTTGGGCAGACCCTTGGCCGATGGGGATTGGGCGAGGGGCCCTATCTCTACTGGCCGGTTCTCGGCCCTTCGAATCTGCGTGATACCGTTGGACTCGCCGCTGACTCCTTTGCCATCTATTCCCTGTATTTCTACGATAACAGCTCCCTCGACCTTACCCAAAACGCGGTAGACAGATTGAATATGCTGTCCCTAAAAAAAGAGACCTACAAGGAGCTCAAGAAATTTTCGCTTGATCCCTATGCAGCCTCCCGGCAGGCGTATCTCGACTACAGACGGGCCTTCATAGACAGAAAGCTGCCCTCCAGGGAGGCAGAATCCGGACAGGACAGGTGACCGAATTGAATCAGCCTGATTTTTGCCGAAACCCTATGCGGACCCTCTTACCAGGCAAAACAGAGGGCAGAGCAAGAGCAACTATAAAAACAGGTCATAGCCGCACTTGAGCATCAGCAGAATCAGAACCAGACGAAACACCGGCATAACGATCTTGTCGGCACTTTTTAAAACAAGGCCGCTGCCGAGCCAGTTCCCGCAAAGAGAGCCGGCAATGGCCACAAAGGCGATCGGCCAGAAAATACGCCCCTGCACCAAAAAATAAATACATGCAGAAATATTCGAAGCATAGTTGACGATCCGTGCATTGGCGCTGGCTTCACGGGCAGAAAAGTTGAGAAAGGCCATAAAGGCCAACAGAATAAAGGTCCCTGTCCCTGGTCCGAAAAGACCATCATAACCGCCGAGAAACAGGCCAATCATCGTCGCCCTTATCACCGCTCCACGCGGAATGTTCTGGTTTACCTGCGTCTTTTTACCCTGTCGGTATTGGAGAAAGAAGATCGTCGGAATGACGACCAAAAGCAGCGAAAACATGATCTCTTTTGAGAGATAGTGCGACAGGCTGGCACCAATCGCAGAGCCGATCAAAGCAGCAATAATCGAATAGCCGACAATCCGCCAGAGAATCGTTTTACCGACGATATAACGAAAGACGGCCAATGTTGTACCCGAGGAGCTGACACATTTGTTTGTGCCGAGAATAAACTCGGCAGGCAGGCCGACAGCCAGATAGGCGGGAATCGAGATCAGCCCACCACCACCGGCAATAGAATCGATAAAACCGGAAAATCCGATCAAAATAAAAATAAAAACATACTGCCAGAGAGCAATGTCCATCGTAGATCCTACCCTTGTTTTTTCTAGGCAAAAGCGCAAGGTGTACCCTCATCGTGTACAACACAAAACCCCTCGTAATGGAGACCTGCGAACAAATAAGACGCGGAGGGCTTTTTGCTTCTCCGTCAACAACAGGCTGTGAAAAAAGAAAAATATCTGCAACTATACCAATCGTTTATAGATAAAGCAAAAAAACTCACAAAATCTCATTTTCAATGTGTAAGGCTGTTGTTACGCCAGCCGAACAAGAACAGTCGACTGGCGCTTTTTCTGGCAGGAGTGGAACGGTCAATGACCCAATGCGACCGACCACTGCAGGAGGATATGTGGAAATTCCAGCAGGCTGGAATCGACATAGAGGGGAAGATGAAAAAGGGCGTGGTTTTTCACAGCAGGCACATTGGCCAGATCAGGATTGTTCTCTATAGCGTCTGCCAGTGCCTTTTGCACGGCAAAGGCATTTCCCGTTATAACAAGAAGGTCAGGATTTGCCTTGAGCAAAGGCTGCAACACCATACCACCCTTGTTCTTCTTTACCGGATAGTAGCCTTTGATGGCCTTACCATCGGCTGGTCTGAAGGCATCTCCAACGTTGGTACAACCCATCGGCGTCAGAAAAAAGCGGTCGGAATAGAGTCCTGGTGCCTCCACCCTGAGAGAGACCTTGCCGGTATCCTTCTGATAGGTACCGTTGAGAATGAGCACCTTTTTTCCCAATTCCTTGGGCATCTGCTTTTGGGCCTTGGTCAGAGCCTTGTTGTACTTTTCAAGCAAGGCATCAACCTTGTCTTCACGACCAATCAGTTTGGCCACCTGACGAACGGCCGGCTCCAGACCTTCTTGAAAATCGATATATTCAACAACGGTGTCTGTACCTTGCAGAATTTTTCCAATATTTTATGGTCTTACCTGGGGTTTATACAGACAATAGGAATCGTTTTTTTCGGCAATAACCCGTTTGATCCCGAATGTTTGTAAGGCATTGGGAATGGTCTCTTTTTTCTTGACGGTAGTGTACATTGGACAACCCAGTATCTGACTGCTTATACGGAGTTTTTTTGCCATATCCCATTGGGAACCACGAACTGACATTGCCCGGGGGAGGACCCCCAAATTATAGGCAATATCAACAATTCGGTCTCCAACAATAATGACATCTATCCTTTCCGGGGGAGGTTCTTTCATGCCAGCCAGGGCGTCAAGAGAAGCCCAGGTCAAGAGAAGAAAAACGGCAATGACCAATCCCGATAACGGCCTTTTATCGTGCAGGCGGCTGCTTGAGATTATTGTATTCATGAGTAATCACCTCTCGAGGGGTTAAAATTTCATAACAAGCTTGGCTACGACCCGATAGTCTTCGGCGAGCTGTGTCCCGTTGAGATCTCGGTAAACCGTGATTGGTACACCGAGATCAAAATGCATCCCCTTATAAAACTTGAAATGCACTCCAGGGCTCAGAAAGACCATATGCCCTCCAGAGTTTTCCTTTTTCTTGCCGTTCATCTTGGCCTTGGACTTATTCTCTCCGTTCAGTTCAAGCTGCAGATCGAGAAAGCGGGCAACTGCATATCCATAGGAGAAGTTATACTTAAAGACATCAGGCCGTTCAAAATCCTGGCCTCCAAGTTCGCCTTCGTTTGTGCTTTTGTACAGGAGATGGCTGCCAATCCAGTGGCGACCTGAGATTTTATGAGCGCCCACTTCGAAAACAGGGTTCCAGGCCCCTCCACCGGGTTGCAAAAAACCAGGAGTCTTTCCTGAGCTGTCCTCTACATCGGTCTCTCCAGTCGGCATCTCCAAACCAAGACCGAAGGCCAGGTTAAAGGGATCTTTTTTCTTCTGTGACATCACCCGGTAGCGGGCAAACAGGGTGATATCCCCAACACCTCCATTACCATCACTAAAATCAGCTTTAGCTGATTTTCGCTCTAAGTCTTTATCAAAATAAGGTATTATCAAGCGGGCGTCAAAATCCTTCCAGATTCCGGTACGCAAGGTCAGCATATATTTGTTAATGGTCTTCTCTGAGGCCTTCTTCCCGGGTTTTTTCCCGTGCTTCCCCCCAGGTTTTCCTTTCATCGCCCGGACAAACGGGACATCATCGCTCCCCTGGTAAAGCTGATCCTGCTTGAAACCGATATATTTGAAAATTATCCCGTACTGGCCTGGACTATAGACACCACCATTGCCGGAATTGACCGGTCCAACGGGCTTTGGGCCCTTGGACTTTTTGCCCTGCGGGGCAGCCAGCAGGCTTACCCCGAATTTCTCATAAAACTAAAGCAAAAAGGCCATAAATGTTATAAAATTATCGTGCTCTCAATACGATAACTCCAACAACAAAAATGGCCTATGAAA
>PDWJ01000639.1_pt1 | contig 67597 bp, 49 predicted proteins | sample 1430881 | NCBI WGS metagenome assembly PDWJ01 (sample SAMN01162460, study PRJNA174530) | Oral metagenome, whole genome shotgun sequencing project. | biome: Marine environment; feature: Marine mammal; material: Swab sample of the gingival sulcus; isolation source: swab sample of gingival sulcus... | reverse complement strand
TCACTATCGATTTATTAGTATTCACCCTTTTGATGACGGCAATGGCAGATTAGCAAGGATTTTAATGAATTTAATCTTAATGCAAAATGGATTTCCTCCTGTAATTATTAAAACAGAAGAAAAGAACAACTATTATAGTGCATTACAAGAAGCAGACGGAGGTAATGAAGAAGAATTTATAAAGTATATTGGTGAGCAACTTATCCATTCATTGGATTTATATCTAAAAGGTGTAAAAGGCGAAAATATTGAAGATATTACAGATATTGATAAACAAATACAACTGCTTAAAGCATCATTGTCGGCCGGCGATGAAACGAAGTGGATAAATATTGATACGGTTAGAGGTATTCATCAAAAAATAATTGGCCCGACTTTGAAATTACTATTTGACAAGTTATATCAATTTGATGAATTATTTGCCCAAAGAGATATATTATACAATTATTTTGATAATAAACCCCAAGTCAAAAATATATTAGATATAAATCCATTTATCAGAAAATCAGCTGAATATAGTGTATCTGATAATGCAAAGTCTCTAATATCAATATTATCTTCAAAGTTTGGGCAAATAGAGAAAAAAGAAGATATTCCGACACAAATAGAAATAAGATATTATTTAAGTGGTTTTAAAAAGAGTAAAGAAAAATTTGATTGTTCAGTAGATTTAGTTCTAAAATTCAATGAAGCAGAATATTTTACATTGACCTCTAATGCTGATAATTTTAAACGGATAAACATTTCTTATAATAATATTGAACTACATGAAGATGACAAATTCATGATTATAAATACATTACCTGGTTCAATTCTTAAGCAGATTAATGAACATATTAGAAAGGAAAACCGCTAAACTCGACAAAGCATATACTTCTCGAAACTTGTTTGGGAAGTGTGGAAGACTGTTGGCTTTTTCCCGTACAGATGTAGTGCTTTGCGTCTCTACACCTTTATTGATTTTCTCTAAATAAATTTGTATTCTTCAAATTTATTCATACCTTTCCGATGTGTAAGCCTGCAAGCCGTTTCAGAGTGCATATACATTTGTTTTTTATCTGACTGTGTGAAAATTAAAAATTATTGCGAGCCTTTTTAATACTCAATTTAAGATGTTTTTCTTTGGTTTATGTTCGTCATATATACCTTATTTGCTAATCGTAATTATCTCGTCTCTGTTTATGATAAACAGCTCGACAGAGAATTACATGCCGACAGAAGAACTGAAATTCACACCTCATTCGGCATCTAAAGTTTATCGGCAAAAGGCAGAACAGCACAAACACATCGTAAATCATCATTTGTTCAAAGCATTAGTCAAACGGGCTTTGACAAACAATACCTGTAAAAAATTTGCAATTCCGATTGTTCAAACTTACTACGACGATATTTTATCGTTCAAAGCAAGATTGAACCCAATCACCTTACAAAATTTCCCCAACCCTCCTCCTTTTCAATAAAATTGGGGTCAAATATAATTTGACATTAAACACTTTTTTATTCTTTGTTTTTTAATGCCTGCTGATACTATTTGTATTGAAAGTAAGGTAATTGTAAATTATTTTAAGCCTATTTAAATTATGCTAAAAAAATACTTATTGCCTATAATTAGCGCAATTATAGGTGTTTTTCCTATTGCATCAAAAGCACAGGAAGAAACCGCCCAAAAAGACAGTTCAACATTATCGTTGATACAATTAAGCGAAATTGTTGTTAAGGCAACAAAAAATCATTCCAAAATCAAAGATTTACCCACTTCAATTTCGGTTATGCCTCAATCATTCATTGAGCATAACGAAGTGAAGCTCTTGAATGAAGTTACCGCCATAGTGCCTAATTTCTGTATGCCGGATTACGGTTCAAAACTTACCTCACCGGTATACATAAGAGGCATTGGCTCCAGAATTAATTCTCCCTCTGTCGGCTTGTATGTCGATAATGTGCCCTATTTTGAAAAGTCGGCATTTGAGTTTGATTTTTTCGATATTGAAAGGCTTGAAGTCTTGCGAGGACCTCAAGGCACTTTGTACGGGCGCAACAGCATGGGCGGATTGATTCATATTACCACAAGATCGCCCATAGATTATCAAGGAACGCAGATAAAAATATCGGCAGGAAACTATGGAAATTACACATTGGGAGCTGGTCATTACAACAAACTAAACGAAAAGTGGGCAACTTCTCTGTCGGCAAACTATCGGCATTCGGGCGGATTCTATAAAAATGCTTACGGCGCAAAAAATGTAGGCGCACTTCACTCGTACAGCTTAAACCATAAATTGATATACAGCCCCTTGAAAAATTTGCAATGCTCAAATTTTTTCAGCATGGAAATCAGCGACCAAGACGGATACCCGTATGCCTTGTTGAACGATTCGTTGAATACTGCCCAAGATGTCAATTACAATCAAGAAAGTACATATCGTCGGAAATTAGTCAATGATGCAGTAAGCCTAAAATACGAACAACAAAATTGGGAATTGAACAATGTGTTTTCTTTTCAATTTTTAGACGGAAAACAAAATGTAGATCAGGATTTTACCCCCGATTCGATTTATTATTTTCAGTATTCGCAAACACAAGACATGTTTGCTGACGAAGTGATATTAAAATCAAAAGGAAAAAGAAAATATGAATGGTTATTTGGTGGTTTTGTTTTCAGGCAATCGTTTAAGAACAGTCTGGAATCTGACGTTTATTTGTTAGACATGCGGACATTAAGAAACTACAAACCGCTGGTCAAAGGAAGGGCTGTTTTTCATCAATCTACCTACAATATTACAGAACAGTTGTCTGTCGTTGCAGGCATACGATTCGACAATGAATCATCAGTTTTGGAATATGATTTTAGCGGAAATCGTGCTTCCTACGAACTTCCGAAAACCGATACGCTTTACCCGAAATTGTCGGAAAGTATTTTTTTGCCTAAAATTGCCTTAAATTATAAGTTTAAGAATAGCTTGTTTTATGCTTCTTACACTACGGGATACAAAGCCGGAGGTTTCAACGACACTTTTGAAAAACCCGAACACCTGATGTTTAAGCACGAAAAGAGTTTTAATTATGAAGTGGGAATGAAAGGCACGTATTTCAAGGATTTATTGTATGTTGATGCAGCTGTGTTTTATACCGACTTAAAAAGTCAGCAAATATATCGCAGCGTTCCCAGCGGACGAGGCGCTTATTTGGATAATGTGGGAACTTCTGCCAACAAAGGTCTTGAACTGAGCGTGAACAGTCGTTTCTACAAAGGATTTACAGCTATGTTGGCATACGGTTATACCGATTCTAAAATTTTGGAATACGTAAAAGACAGCACAAGCAATTACAACCAAAATATCACGCCTTATATTCCGAAACAGACCTTGGCTATTCAATTGAACCATACGATTTTTACTAATGCCATACGGTTTTTGGACAAAATACAATGGAACGTCTTGTATCGTTTAAAAGGCAAACAATACTGGAACTTGGAAAACACCTATCAAGAAAATCAATATCAATTGCTTGATGCAAAAATATCTTTTATAAAAAACAACATTCGCTTAGACTTTTGGGGTAAAAATTTGCTGAACGAAAAGTATAATGCTTTTCTTTTCACCATCAAACCATTGCACAACACCTATGTGCAAGAAGGGAAACCTTTTCAAATGGGAATTAATCTGTCAATCGAATTTTAATGAAAGCCCAAAATCAGAAAAACAAAAGCCTTAACGAGAGTCATGTTGAATCATTCCTCAAAAAAAGAAATCAAATATTAACAAACAATAGAACAATGTGTAAAAAAGAAGTCGATGTAAGCATTATAGGAGCCGGACTGACCGGATTGACATTAGCGTATTACCTGAAACGCTTGGGATTAAGCGTCGCTATTGTGGAAAAAGCAAGCACTTGCGGAGGCACTATACGAACAAAAAGAGAGTCAGGATTTACCTACGAAATAGGTCCCAACACGGGAACGCTTGGCAGCACCGAAGTCGTGGAATTGTTTGATGATTTGAAAGGAAAAGTAGAAATAGAAATAGGAAATCCCAAATCTAAATTCCGCTGGATTTGGAAAAATGGAAAATGGAACATCTTGCCAATCAATTTGACATCGGCGATAAAAACACCGCTGTTTTCCATGAAAGACAAGCTGAACATATTGGGCGAACCTTTTCGTAAGCGCGGAGAAAACAAAAACGAAACCATAGCCGAAATGGTAAAACGAAGGCTTGGAGAATCTTACCTTGACTATGCCGTAAATCCTTTTATTTCGGGAATCTATGCCGGAGACCCGAAAAACCTGATTACGCGCTTTGCCTTGCCTAAGTTGTATAATTTGGAACAAAACTACGGAAGTTTCATCAAAGGTGCTATCCGAAAAAGAAAAGAACCCAAAACAGAGCTTGAAAAAAGAGTAAGCAAAGAAGTTTTCTCGGTCAGAGGAGGTTTCGATAAGCTAATTAAAGCTTTAGAGGAAGAAATTGGTCGCAAAAATATCTATTTGAACAGCATTAATACTTGCGTAAATGTTCAGGGCAAAGGTTTTGTAAGCCATTTTTTTAATCCGCAAGGAAAACGACAGGAGATATATTCAAAAAAAGTGGTTTCGACCACCAATGGCATTCATCTACAAAAGATGTTTCCCTTTATTTCGCCGCAAGAGGTAAAATTTTTAACCAACACCCGATACGCAAAAATAATTCAAGTGGCAGCTTGCTACACTTCGTGGAAAGGCGTTCCGCTCAATGCCTTTGGCGGATTAGTTCCTTCAAAAGAAAAGCGAAATTGCTTAGGCATTTTATTTCCTTCTTCCATCTTTAAAAACCGTGCGCCGAAAGGCGGAGCTATTTTATCTATTTTTATGGGCGGCATCAATCGTCCGCAGCTGTTGGATAAATCTGACGAGGAAATTAAACAAATAGCCTTGAACGAAATCAACGAAAGCTTGCAAACGCATGAAACTCCTGATGTCTTGGAAGTCTTTCGTTATCCGGAAGCCATTCCGCAATACGAAAAAAATACGCAAGAACGCTTAGATGCCATTGTGCGTGTGCAAAAGCAATTTCCCGGATTATACATTGCCGGAAAAATAAGAGACGGAATTGGCATTTCCGACAGGATAAAACAAGGAAAACAACTTGCCGAAGAAATCAGAAACACTATCCCTTCAAAGCATGTACGTTTTTAGGGTTTAAAATGCCAAGGCGTTATTGATTCAAAATTCGCTTTTACCGTAATTTTTTCATCAAAGAAAATAACTTTTTCCGCTTGTCGGTTTTCCAAATAATTTCCGGTATCCCATTTTTTGTTTTTATTTGAATCAACAATTGCCTTAAATGTGTATTTTCCGGGATTGATGTATTTTATTTCGATGTTTGTTTCTTGCGGTTCAATAAAATATTCGCGCAGCACTTTTTCGTCGTTCAACATTTGGATAATCATGTTGGTTTCGATACCGCTAAAGTTGAATTGTAAAGTTCCGTATTCGTCTTCACTTTTTGTGTCAAACTCAAGCGATAGTGCTTGGTTTTGGCGCGCATACAAGTCGGTTAATGCGGTTGAATCAATTTTAAGTTGATATTTCGTTTTCGGCAGAATCTGCGTATGAATATAAAAGCGAAATTCGTTCAGTGTGTCTTGTTTAAAATTAAATTCTTGAGGTTCAAGCACAGAATCGTTCAAGACTTTCAGAAAATGTATTTTTGTCGGTTCAAATTTTTTGATCGGAACAGGAGAGAAAATGCTTAACGAATTGTTTAGCTCCAAGTTTCCTTTATTTTGCACGTTGGAAGTCAGTGCGAAATTGTTAAATTTTTTTTCAACATTTTTTTCCTCGTCTTTGTTCTTTTTTCGAGGTGTTTTTCTTCGTTCTTTTTTTGCTTTTGCGGTTCGTGGTCTGTACGACAATGCTATGGTATCTATGTTTGTATATCGTTTTTGTGTTGAATCAAGTTTTTCGTAGGCAATGCTCAACTTCATGGTGTCGAGTTTGTAAAAAGCAGAGTCAAGTATCCAATACGTGAGCGTGTCAGTGCTTTGGTTTTTACTTAAATGAAACCATTTTTCGGGAGGCGAAAAGTTAAGTGTATTGATTTTGGGCAAATTGTCGAGAGTTTTATTAAACCTCAGCACGAAACTCAAACTGTCTTCTCGTGCAGAATTTGTGAGGTTTTGTACTTTTTTTTGCTCGTTGAATAAAAACAGGTAAACAGAATCGGGCAAATAGTCTATTTTCTGTCTTTGAACAATAGAGTCAATCTCAAGTGTATCCTTTTTTATTTTCAAGGTATCAATCAAGAAAGAGGCAATTGCTTTTGGCTGATATAGAGAATCAATAAATGCAATATCTTCGTTAGGAAGGTCAAAAAGATAGTTGTTATTCATATCGTTAAGGGCAAAAATTCGGTATTTTCCGGGTTTGATGTTTTTTATGGAAAACACGCCGTTTTCGTCGGTTTTGTCGAAAAAGTTCGGACGTTTTTGCAAGGGAAGCGAGTCGTTCGGGCTGTTGTAAGCCATAACAAAGATATTTTCAACAGGCTTCAGGTCGAAGGCATTGCGTATTTTTCCTGAAATTTGCAGCGAATCAATATTTTCTCCTGTTGCAAAAACAAATTGAAAGTCCGGAATTGGGTTGTTTTCGTTTACATCTTGAATAATGTCTCCGAAATTGAGCGTGTATGTCGTACTGTCTGCCAATTGGTTGTTTAAATCAATAAAGGCTTTTTTTCCGCGAATCATCACTTTGGGTTTATTTTCCAGCGGTGGCGAAATAATGAGCTTTTGTTGAGTGTTTTTCATGTTGAAAAACTCATCAAACTCAAGCATAATTCGCTGTTCTTTGAAATTTGTGGCAAAAGTGTCGGGAATGCTTCTAAGCAAAACAGGGGCAATTGTGTCTTTTTCGCCTCCTACGGGAGCAGCTATTTGGGCGCAGGAAGACACGATTGCTTCTGCTGTAACAAATAAAACAAAAAGGATTACTATATTTTTTATTGCAACGAAATGCCTATTGCTGAACATTTGTATTTATAAGGTTTATAATGATTGTCTCAAGTTTTGTTTTATTTTGTAAAAATGTAATGTGTGCTTATTTTCTGAATCCTAATGCTTTTTTTTCTTGGAGTTCAAAGTTTTTTTCTTTTTTGTTGTAAATGTCAGCCAAGGTAAGCGGTTTTTCCGCCTTCTCGGTATAGCCGAGCTTGTCGTAGATTTGCTGCACTTTATGTTTTTCGAGTTCTTTGAACTCGTATCGGGCAACCAAGCGACCTTTCCTAAGGATTGCTTGATCAATTTGCTTTATATCAGCGTTAAAAGTACAAATTATCTTTAAAGATAAAGCATCGGAAAGCAATCCGTCTCCGAGATTCAGCAGATTAACCAACGAATTGTTGTCAGGTTTTTGTCCGCGCGGAACGAGCAAGTCTTCGCAGTCTTCTAAAACCAAAACGCTGTCTTTGTATTTTGAGATAAAGGGTAAGAAATTTGGCGAACTTATAGAAGTCATCAGATGCAAAGGCAGAAAAATAAAGCGTTTGTTTATTGTTTCCATTATATGGCGCAAATAAGATGTTTTTCCGGTTCCGAATTTGCCGTGTAACAAAACTAAGCCGCTGTTTTTTTTCTTCTTCAAAAATGTTGTAATAATATCGTTTATTTCGATAAAATCATCATTATAGTTTTCTTCGAGATTTATCAGCTGTTTTTTCACTTTGTATTTTCGCAATTCAAACCCATGTTGTTTGGAATTTGCCACCATATAGAATTTTTTGCTGTGTTTTTTCTTTTTCCGCCTTGCCGTGATCATTGCAATCAGCTTGTCAATGGTTTCCTGCGGCGTATCTTGCGCATGATACAAAACAACTTTGTAGCTATGCAGTTCAACAAAAACTTTGTCTTTCATGCGAAATAAGAATCCGCTGCTTCTCCAATCGATTTTGTCGGGTTTTTTATTTTTTGTAAACACATACTGATACAGATAGTCTTCTTTCGCGAATTGAAATTCTGCTTTAAAATCAGCAATCAGTTCTTTTAAATCGATATTTGTATATGAAGTATAGCAAAACGGAATCTCGTCGAAAGTATGAATATAGAGTTTTTCTGCACTCAATTCGCTACCGCCAAATTCGTTTGCAAAAATATCAATATATGTACCGTGAATCAGGCTTTCCTTATATTCAGAAAGTTGATGAGATGTATTGTTTGTTGTTTCTTTCATAATTTTGTATATTTCTTTGTTTATAATTTACCGGTATTGTTCCTTGATTTTGCAATTGAGCATTTCCTTAAATAGTAGAAAAAAATAAGTTTGTCCAAAGCCGAATAATTGTCAGATTTTTATCATACATATATTGCTTCTTTTAAAATAATTTCTTTAAATATAGATTTTATCGCTCTCAAATGGCAAACATCAACAGGTAAAGCGAAGTGTTTACTAATCAATTCTTTTAGTTCCATTCTTTTCTCAAATATATTTTCTGTTCCTTTTGACATATCAATAATAATATCAATGTCGCTATTTTCTGTTTGCTCATTTCTCGCATAAGAGCCCAATATGCCAATTTTAAGGATATTATATTTTTGATAAAACATATCCTTATTCTCTTTTAAATAATTCAATATATCACTTTGTTTTATTTTCATCGTTTTTGGTTTTTGGCTCAGTCTTCTGACTTAATAAATAATTCTGCTGTGTGCCTGCTAAAAAGCAATTTATTTTACTGATTTTTCGGCACAATAGACAAAAAAATTTGGATAACTTGATAAAATTCAATCTATTGTGCAACACAAACAAATAAACATAAAAGTTACCCAAACCCCAAAGATATTGTATTTTCTGCATTTAATCAAATGAACTGAGAGTTAGATTATAGAAATTTTAGAATTGATTCCGTTTCTTGGTATCAGAGGGAAAATTTACAATGCTCACATATCAAAATAAAGTAATCGCTCAATCCTTTCTCAATTATCGACAATGAACATTTCAACCATCACAGAATAAGCCCACAAAAGCTGTCTGCAAAAAATAATTTAACGATATTGACAAAATTTTACTAAATTAGCTGAAAATAACATTTCGGGTAAAAATCCACTCTTCCCCCAAACAAAACGGACATAGATGCTGTGTTTATACGAAAGTACCGAAACACATGCACAGCGCTTGTTTTTCGCCTGAGCTAAAATAAATGTCCGATTTGGAATGATTATTGCCTCTTAGACTTAAATAATCATTGTCAATTCAATAAATTTTCTTTAAAACGATTGTTTTATATGGCAAAAAACAGCCTCATATTTTTTGTAATAATTTTTCTTACAAGCCTCTGCAAGCCAACAGATGTAAGCTCGCAAAGCCTTTCGGAAGAAAATATTCACAAAATAAATCAGTATCAAGTCAAAGCTCAGGAAAACGAAGCTAAGGGAAGTTTGAATATTGCTGCCGAAAATTACAATAAAATTGCTTACGTCTATTGGGAAAACGATCTTACAGACAAGGCGATAGAGTATTTTGGGAAATCTTTGACACTAAACAAAAAAATCGGTAACGAAAATGCCATAAAAGTTATCCAACAAAACCTTGCAATGCTCTATACCGATAAAGACGATTACCCGAAAGCAATAGAATTATTCAAAATTGCGCTGGAATACAAACAAAAAATGGGAAAGAAAAAAGACGCTTGTTCTATCCTGATAAATATTGCAAACTCATATGTCGGAATGAAGCAATATGATGAGTCGAACAGTTTTGCAGAAAAAGCACTTTTGATTGCAAAAGAACTTAGCGACAGCAAACTCATCAGATCGTGTTACGGAATTTTGGCAGAAAACTACAAGCAAATGGGCAAAGACAAAAAATCATTCGAGTATTTTAGCTTGTTTGCCTCGTTCGACAAAAAAATCAGAAGCGAACACGAAAATGAAATGCAAAAACGAACGGCCAAAGCCGAAGCTGAAAACATGGCTAAAGAAAAAATATTAACACAACAGTCAAAAAAATTACAAAAAACAGAAGATTCGCTTAAACAACAGCAAATGAAAATAGATTTGCTGAATAAAGATAAAGAATTACAAAGAATAAAATCGCAAACGCAAAACGAAAAACGCCAAAAAGAGCAACAATTGCTAATCGCAATTGCTATTTTTACCATAATCATTGCGGCTATTGTTTCCATCAGCCTGCGAAATAAAAAACAAGCAATAGAAGAGCTTGAAAAACAACACAAGGAAATAGAAAAACAAAATAAAGAAATAAAATTTCATCAAAAACTTGCGGAAGAAACAAACACCGAACTGGAAAAATCGCTTGATAAAATATATCAAACAAACCTAAAAATGTCTGCCAGCCTTAACTATGCCGTAAACATACAAAAGGCTATTTTGCCCGACATAAACAAAATGAAAAAATATTTCCCCGAATCGTTTGTTTATCTGAAACCCAAAGATATTGTAAGTGGTGATTTTTATTGGTACAAAAAAATACAAACAAGCAAGAATGAGAAAAAATTTATAATCGCAGCCGTAGATTGCACCGGACACGGCGTTCCCGGAGCGTTTATGTCAATGATTGGAATAAACCTGCTGGAGGAAATAACCAACAGAAATATCCACGATGCCGACAAAATACTGACGGAACTTAACCTGCAAATCAAACAATCGCTCAAACAGGACGTAACCGAAAATAAAGACGGAATGGATATGGCTTTGTGCATAATCAACGAATCGAAAACAAAACTGACCTTTTCCGGTGCCAATAATCCGCTGATTTATATCCAAGATAACGAAATAAAACAGATAAAAGGAGAAAAATTGCCTATCGGAGGTTTTCATAAACGAAAAGAAAAAAAATATATCGCACATACTATTGATATTGACAAACCAACATGGATTTATATTTTCTCTGACGGATTTATCGATCAGTTTGGAGGCGAGAAAAATCGTAAATTTATGATACAAAATTTTCGAAAATTGTTGTTTGATATTCACCAATTGCCAATGGAAATGCAAAAAGACAAATTAAAAGCAAGCATGAAAGCGTGGAAAGGGGAAAATAGAACTCAAGTTGATGATATTTTGGTGTTGGGATTAAAGATAGAACCGCAAGCATAGGCTTTGCCTCAAGAAAAATAAGCCATGAATTAATGAAAGAAAAAAACTGTTACTCTACACGACATTTTTTATAATTATGTTGATATTTGCGGTTAAAATAAGCAAAAGGCAAAGCACTCGACCCTGTCAGGGTTTGAAACCCTGACAGGGTCGGGAAAAAAACAGTACAAAATAATTATGTTCCGACTTTTTTGAGACTAAATTAGATCCTTGCAAAAAGAATTTTATGTATTTTTTTCATATATTTGATTGCTATCAGAAGTATTACACTTTAGAATTAAATAAAATATTTTAAAACCTTAATTATGAAGTTTTTTTTATTTTCAATAGCCGTTATTTTGGGCTTTTCGCTTTGTTTTACACCTGCTTTTGCACAAGAACAACTTCCTCACGAAAAAAAAATATATCGCAGTCCCGACGGGACACTGTACGTGAACAAAGCACTCCCGATCTATGTCAGAATAGCATGTTCGCCTGACGAAAATGCAAAGTCACACCTATTGCAAAGCAAGGCAACAAAACAATATACCAACCCGATGTATCTTGATGCCGAAGGTTTTAATTCCTTGCGTTCTCCGTCGGCGGTCGATACTGTTACCAAAAAAATTGTTCTGCCCAAAATAGATGTGATGTTTGAAATGTATGCCGACAGCAAAGCACCGAAAACAAAAATCAGTTACGGCGAAAAGGCAAATTCAAACCCGGAAAAAACATTTTACGGAAAAAATATTCAAGTTGCATTATCGGCAGAAGATGCACTTTCGGGAGTAGAAAAAACCTATATCTCGATTGACGGTGCTGCATTTAAAGAATATACTAACACTTTGTTGTTCGATAAAGAAAAAAAATACACCCTTGCATATTATTCGGTAGATAACGTCGGAAATGCAGAAAAAACCAATAAAATAGAGCTGACACTGGATTTTACGCCTCCGGAAACAAACTATGAAGTTTCGGGCGACCAAAAAGGAAACATTTATTCAAAACGAAGCAAAATAGCCCTCGTATCAAAAGATACACTTAGCGGAGTTTCGACAATCTATTACAGCATTGACGGCGGAAAAACCCTTGTTTATACAGGAAAAATATCGCTAAGAGCATTGAGCGAAGGCGAACACAAGATTACTTACTATGCGGTGGACAATGTAAAAAACGAAGAAACAGCCAAAAGCATGAATTTCTTTATTGACGATACGCCTCCGATAGTCGTAGAGGAGGTTCTGGGAGACCAATTCTACATCAACGGAAAGTCGTACTCATCAGGAAGAACAAAACTTAAAATCACGGCAATAGATAACAAAGCCGGCGTGAAAGCCATCTATTATCGGATAAATAACGGCGAAAAAATTCTTTACGACAAACCGTTCTACTTTCCGAACAAAGAGGGCAAAGTGTCGATAAAAACATATGCCGTGGACAACGTAAACAACCAAACTGCAAGCTCGTCGGTTGAAAGCGGTAAAGTACAAGCCAGCTACGTTGACCTGACCGGTCCGATACTTGATTACGCATATATCGGCAGAAGTTTTGCAATGCACGATACGGTTTATATCAACTCAAAAACCAAAATAAAACTAAAAGCATACGACGCAGAAGCCGGAGTGAAAAAAATAAGCTATACGCTCGACAAAGACAGCTCGAAAACATACGAATCGCCATTTACTGTCGCGCAAGGAGGATTTCACGAAATCAGTTTCTATGGATACGACAATGTCAATAACAGCAACTTGAGCCGCATGTTTTTCGTAAACGACGACATTGGACCCGAAATTACGTTTACTTTTAGCGTTTGTCCTTACGGAAAAAAAGAAGCAGAAGGTAAAACGCTTGATGTTTATCCAAGCCATGCCGTTATTTTTCCGGCTGCCAAAGATAAAATGGTGGGATACGACAAAATGTTCTATTCCGTGAATGGAAGTCCGGAAAAACCTTTGACAGGATTCATCTCAGGCTTTAAGAAAAATACAAACTATACGATAAAAATTAGAGCTTTAGATAAATTAGGCAACGAAAATCAGATAAATATTGATTTTCTTATTGAATAAATATTGTCATGCGCTGTGTTTTTTGTCTGAAAACTTACGGCTGTTGGAAGGTAAAATATATCGCTAATCATTGAGCTCTCATAGAACATAAACAGAGAAATATTTGCTAATCTCAGAGATTTTGCAAATTTATCGAATTAAATATAAACAGATGAAACAATGTTAAGATCTATTAAAATAATTTTGATGCTTATTGTAGCCTTAGAATCTTGTTTTTTCAGTGCTTACGCGCAAGATTCTAAGGCTGTACTTTCCGCTTCGGAGAAAAAACAAATCTCCGGCTATAAAAATTTAGCAAAAAAATATATTTCTGCAAAAAATTACAGTCAGGCTACGCTTTATTTCAACAAGATAGCTTATATATATTGGGAAGCTCGATACAGTTCCGAAGCCATTGAGTTTTTTAATAAATCGCTTGAAGCAAACGAAAAAACCGGCAACACCAACGCGGTTTGGGCAATAAATAACAATATCGGAATGATTTTTTCGGATATGGAAAAATACAAGGAAGCCCTTACAGCTTTTAACAAAGGACTTGAAGCTGCCCAAAAAATGAACGAAAAAGAAAAAATTGCTTCATCTTTGAAAAATATCGGCAATGTACAAAAATATTTGAAACAATACGAGAAAGCCAATGAAAGCATTCAAAAAGCCTTGAGCCATGCGCAGGAACTTAACAACCTGAAGCTAATCAGAAGTTGCTACGCAAGCCTGTCGGAAAATTATAAGATTTTGGGAAATTCGGAAGAATCAGTGAAATATTACAAACTTTATGCTGTTTTTGATAAAAAAATACAGAAAGAAGAGATGCAAAAAATGCGTTTGGAAGCTGCCGAAAAAGTTGCAAATGCAAAAGCAAAAGTCATAAAAATAAACGAAGAGAAAAAAAGAAAAGAACTGCTGCTTGAACTTGAAAAATTAAAAGTAAAACAAGCCAACGATTCCATAGCACAAATAAACTTAGAAAAAAAAAGAGAAATAGAACGGATCAACAACATCAATAAAATAAAAGAACAGAAAGCTAAAATTGAAAAAGAAAAATTTCAGAAAAAAATATATCTTTTCGGAATTATCGTTGTGTTTATTTTTCTGATTATCTTGTTTTACCAAATAAAACAAAAAATAAAAGCCAACGAGCAACTGCACGTACAAAATATTCAACTTCAGAAACAAAAAAACATCATAGACCAAAACAACAGAGAACTGGAGAAAAAAAACAGACAAATTCTTGACTCAATAGAATATGCCAGTAAAATTCAAGAAGCTATTCTTCCCTCGCAAAAAGCCATTGAAGCAACTTTTACAGAGTCGTTTATTATTTATAAGCCCAAAGATATTGTAAGCGGCGATTTTTATTGGTTCTCGAAACAAAACGAAAAAATTTATATCGCAGCCGTCGATTGTACGGGGCATAGCGTCCCGGGCGCATTCATGTCAATGATGGGAAATACGCTGCTGAATGAAATCATCAATGAAAAGAAAATTCAAAAACCTTCTGAAATTCTTAAACAACTTAACTTCGGCATTGTAAAAGCCCTAAAAAAACAAAATGCAGAAGTTGTCAGCGAAGACGGAATGGATATAAGTATCTGTTGTATAGATATTGATAATAAAAAATTAGAACTGGGAGCTGCAAACCACAGTATTTTTATAATCAAAGACAAAAAGTTAGAAATTATTGAAGGAGATATATACTCAATCGGCGACTCGTTTTTTGCTCCCGAAGATACAAAGTTTATGAATCATGAGTTAGCGGCATCTGCCGGAACGACAATTTATATATTCTCTGATGGATTTCAGGATCAGTTTGGCGGAAAAAACAACAAAAAATTCATGGCAGAAAACTTTAAGCAAATTATTCTTAAAAATGCAGACATTCCAATGAATCAACAAAAAGAAAAATTGATAAAAGCATTTGAAAATTGGCGCGGAAACAACGTACAAACCGATGATGTTTTGGTAATCGGAATAAAACTTTAGTGCCTCAATTCAATAAAGTCAAAATTGATTTTTATTAATTTTGAATATCTCTTCCCGGACTGGAGCATGTCTGTGTCAATAGGATCGTAATACCATTTTATCAAAACGTCTAATTTTGACGAAAGTTTCTCCAAAATCAATAAAATCTTCGCTATTTGTTTGGCAGATGCGGTGTTAAAATATTCCAATTTGAAATTAAAAGTAATAGTTGATACATTCGGATGCTGACAATAGTCTTGCAACCATTTTATTATCGGAGCATAAAATTCTATGGCATTTTCCGGTAGAGAGCGACTCGAAATTTCAAAAATATTATTTACCGGATCTAATTTAACTTCCGGTGTATCGTCTGATTTATGTAGAAAAAGGGCATTCATGCTTTTTTAACCTTACTTTTGCTTAATAATTTCTATTTACAAGCACAATATTTGTACTTAAAATTAACAATAATAATGCAAATATAATCATTATAACAATTATTCTTTCATTTCAGGCTTAAAAATACCAACTTGTAGTGAAAAAAATGAAATTTTTTCATTTACTCTATGAAAATCAAAGTTAAGTTTATTCTGGCTTTTTGTTCTGATGTCGATAAATCCTAATCCGGCAGAGATGCTGGTTTCCTCAGCAAAGTCAAAAAGTCTTTTATTATAATAGTCTTCGAGTTCTTCCTCGTTCATGGCGTTTAAATTATCCAATTTTAATTTGAGTTTCTCGGCATCTTCGGCAAACAAATAGTTTCCTGTATTTAAAAGGTATTTTTCTTCGGTTTCGCTGATAAAAAACATGCCCGGATTTCCGCTTCCGTCGTTTTTTTCGCTTATCCCGTGATGAACAATGTTTTGAAACATTTCAACCATGATATTCAATATCTTATACCGCAATCCTTTCGAGCCTGCCAAATGTCCTTCGACTATTGAAACTAAATTAAGCAAGCCGTGTTGATTGAAATAAGTATTGAAGATTACCAATATATTATTTTTGTTAAGTAATGAATGTAAAATACTTATATATTCTAAAGAATAGAGCTTTTGTATTTTCTCGTCAGATTCTGATTGTTTATTTGTGGGAATTGCTGAATGCATATAAAAATATGAAAACTCGTCATCAACTTTTTTGAAATTGTACAACAATTTGTTTCCCGATTTTCGAGCCATATCAATTAAACCCAAACCTGCTCCTCCTTTTTCTGATAACTCTCCGTAAATCAAAACGTTTCTATAATACTCTTTTAACTCTTCTTTTGTGTAACTGTTTACTTTGTCTATTTTTGCTTTTAATTCAGGAATCAGCGCATTTTTAATCAAATTGCCGGTTGTTACGAAATACCTTTGTTCTTTATATTGTACGAAAAAAACGCCGGAATTTTCGTCTTGCTCATTTCGACGCACCGATTGATGCCGCGTGATGTTCTGAAGCGATTCTACCATAATATGATAAACGCGCTTTTTTACGGACGATTTCTCTTTTTTCTTTACAATATTCGCTTCGGCAAGCGAGAGTATGCTTTCGGTAATATGGCGATCAAAATAACCATGATAGATATACGTGATATTGTCTTTCTGAACAGCTTTAAATAGCTGATAAACGGAATCTAAAATAATGTTTTTCGGCTCGTTTTCCATTTTTCAGTTTTTTTCATTTATGGAAAATAATGCTTAAAGGTATTCATTAAATTCAAAAAAGTCAAATGCTATTAAACAGCAATTGGGCATCAATGCAAGATAAAAAAAATTCGGATTTCTTGTAACTTTTTGCTGCCATTCTTCGTCTTATAGAAAAATAATTGAAGAGATTCATGACAAAAAAATGTTTCTATTAAGCAATTGGCAATAAATGACAATTAAAGAATATAATAAAAGCGTAGATTTGTATTCAGATGGCGTTTTTCGTTTTATCTTAAAAAACATAAAAGATGAGGCAAAAGCAAAAGATATTGTTCAGGATAGCTATGAAAAATTGTGGCGCAATGTAAGCAATGTGCAGTTTGCAAAGGCAAAATCCTATATTTTTTCGACCGCTTATCACACAATGATCGATGTAATCAGGAGGCGAAAGAAGCAAGTCAGGCTTGAAAATATTGATTTGAATTTGTCGTCAGCCAATAATCAATACTCTGATCTGCAAGAAATTCTTCACAAGGCTATCGAAAAATTACCCGAACAGCAAAAGGCAGTTGTGCTGCTTCGCGATTACGAGGGATATTCGTATAAAGAAATTTCTGAAATTACTCAACTTAGCGAAAGTCAAGTGAAGGTTTATATTTACAGAGCAAGAATATTTTTGAAAAACTATATTGGCAGCATCGAGGCTGTTGCATAGTTTTGTTTTTTTCAATTTTTTTATAAAAGTAACACTTTAAGATAAGATACTTAATGAAAATTAATTTAGATAATTACGCAGAATATTTTATCGACTACCTTGAAGGAAAACTTCCTGATGGCGATATGCAGGAATTTATGCAATTTTTATCTAAAAATCCGCTGCTGAGGAATGAGCTTGATGATTATGTTGAATTCAACTTAGAACCGAAATTTGTCGAATTTGAAGATAAAGCCTTGTTGAAAAAAACAGAAACAACAGATTCTGCCGACAATGAGGCGTTTGAAAACTTATGTGTCGCAAAAATTGAAGACGAAATCACGGCAAAAGAACTCCGCACACTTGAAGACTTGCTTAAAAATAAAACGCACAATGAAACATTTCGTATGTTTACGAAAACAAAAATCGAGGCTGACAAGTCTATCGTTTGCGATTTTAAGACAGAACTGAAAAAACACAAAACAATAACGCCTTTGTCTTTGAGAAAAAATTTTGAATATGTTTTGGCAATTGCTGCAATGCTCGTTTTTTTCTTTTTTTTATTTCGGCAAGAAAAAAAGCCAACAAAAGCTCCTTATTTCATCGCTGAAACAAAATATGATTTATCCCAAAATCCCCAAAAAACATATCCTACTGATAATAAAAAAGAGGAAAAAGAAATTTTGGAAAAAATCAGCACTTTGACACCCAAAAATATTTTTCAGCTCGAATACGACAATTTTCAGAATCCAAGCATCGAGGAGTGTTGCCTTTTGAATATTGGAACGACAAAACGCCCGAAAAATTTCGCCACGCAAGATGAAGATGAATTTTTGAGCCTTCGCGATTTTATAAAAATAAAAATAAGAGAGAAATTTATTGGAAATGCTCAAAAACATAAACACAGAAAAATTCATTTCATTGACATTGCAAGCCTAAGTTTAAAAAAGCTGGGAAAAATCACAGAAAAAAAAATGGAACTCTCCGGGAAATACGACCAATACGGAAATTTAGAATCGTTTAGCTTTAGAGGCGAAAGATTTTATGTGGGAAGAAAGAAGAATTAAGCTGAAAAAATCAGCTCCTCCCCTACCCTATTATTATGAGTGATGTGTGATGTGTGATGTGTGATGAGTGATAAATGATGTGTGATGTGCGGTCTTTCTTCTTGACAATCATGCTGCTGTGTATTTATTTTTTTAATCGAAGAATGTTTTTTCATATTTCACTGTAACTTTTTGTGTATCGAAATCGTCATAGTAGAAAAAATTATTTATTAACACAATAAAAGTCTATACGAAAATGAAAAAAACTAAATTTCAAACAATTACAATTATTTTTCTGCTATTTTTCTTTTCCGCAGGATTTTCAATCGAATTGTCGGCGCAGGAAGCCCCAAAAGATACGACGAAAATACAAATGGGTAAGAAAAAAATTATTATTATAAAAGAAAAAGACAAGCTCGAAGAAAAAATTGATGCGCTGCAAGGTGGAATTATGGATTTCAAAACGGAAAAGTATCAATTGCAAGATTCTATTGACAACAAAAAAGAAAAAGTAAGAAAAAGCAAAAATGAACAAGAGAAAAAGCAATTGCAAGATGAAATTGACGATTTTGAAAAACAAATAGCTGCGCTGGAAAAAGGAATTGAGCAAATTGAAGGCGAAATTGAAGAACTGCGCGAGAAAAGACGCGAAAACAGAAACAACGACAGTGATTTTGACAATTTTTTTGACGACGATTGGAATTGGGATTTCTATTGGGATAAAAGGGTCAGAAGATTTAACGGACATTGGAGCGGCATTGAGCTTGGAATAAGTACTTTCATGAACAAAAATCATAAAATGGATTTGCCCACAGACGGCGAATTTTTGGAATTAAAAACAGCCTCGTGGGCGGTGAATCTGAATTTCCTTGAATACAACATAATGCATGCCCGCAATAACAAAATAGGATTAACAACCGGAATGGGCATTGAATGGAATAATTTCAAATTTAAAAAAGGAATAACTTTATACGAAGACATGAATGGAATTATAAGAGGTGTAGAAATGCAAGATTCTGATTTTGAGAAAAATAAATTACATACAAGCTACCTTACCATTCCGCTTCTTTTTGAAATACAATCGGGAAACGACAAATACAGACGCAGGTTTTATCTAAATTTTGGTATTGTGGGCAGTGTGAAAATAGGCTCAAAAACCAAACAAGTTTACGAGAAAAACAACAATAAATACAAATCGAAAGTGCGCGGGGATTTTAATTTGAATACTTTCCGCTATGCGGCTACGGCAAGAATGGGATACAAAGGACTCCAACTGTTTGCAAACTACAATTTAGTTCCACTGTTTAAGAATAATAAAGGACCTGAGGTTTATCCGCTTACGGTAGGTCTGCGCTTAGTGAATTTCTAAGGCTTGAACCTCTATTTTTGCAAAATCGACCCAAACAGGGGCAAACTCGTGTGTTTGCCCTCTTCATTTTAGCGCGAGGTGTTGTTGTATAGAATTATAATTATAAATAAATTTGCTGCAAAACCATTGGATATGATTTTAGTAACAGGCGGCACGGGAATGCTCGGCGGGCATTTACTTAAAGAGTTGATAAAATCGGGTGAAAAAATTAGAGCACTCAAGCGCACAACAAGTAATTTTGCTCAAATTGCTAAAATATTCAGCCTGCATAATACAAATATAAAACTTATTGAAGAAAAAATTGAATGGATAGATTGTGATTTGTTGGATTACAGTTCATTAATTGATTGTTTCGAGGGTGTTGATAAAGTTTATCATTTGGCGGCACAGGTATCTTTCAATCCGAAAGATGCCCGGCAAATGATTAAAAACAATGTCGAAGCCACAACAAATATTGTAAATTGCAGCCTTGCAAAACATGTTGAAAAACTCAGCTTTGTCAGTTCGATTGCAGCTTTGGGAAATTCCGAAAATGGAATGCTTATCTCGGAAGATACAAAAATTGCCAAAGACACAGAGATTTCGGCTTACTCGAAAAGCAAATTTTTGTCGGAAATGGAAATTTGGCGCGGAGTAAATGAGGGGTTAAAGTGTGTGGTTGTCAATCCGGCGGTAATATTGGGTGCGGGAAATTGGAAAAGCGGAAGCCCCTTGTTTTTCTCAAAAGTATGGCGAGGACTTAGATTCTACACACATGGCGTTACGGGCTTTGTCGATGTACACGACGTTGTTGATATTTTGATAAAGCTGTGCAATGCCGAAATCCAAAACGAACGCTTTGTTTTATCTGCCGAGAACCTTAGTTATTACGAGATATTCAAGAAAATAGCCCAAAGCCTGAATTGTAAAGCACCAAGTATTGAGGCTTCTCCTGTTTTGACAAATAGTATTCAAAAAATGTCGGCGTTTTTATACCGTATTTTTAGGATTCCGCCTTTGATTACGAAAGATACAGCGCGCTCTGCGCACAACAAATCCTACTATTCAAACAAAAAAATCTGCGATAAGCTGAATTATACCTTTACTCCTATCGACAAAACGATTGAAAGAATAGGGAAACAATTTCTATCGGATATAAAAAAAAGCGACAATGCTAAAACAACGAGCTTTGTTGATTAAAAAGAGAAATATCTTTTCCGAGATGTTTGTAAGCAATCAGAGTGGCAGTTCTTCCGCGCGGAGTACGGTTCAGAAAGCCTTCTTTTATTAAATACGGCTCATATACCTCTTCGACAGTTCCCCCGTCCTCCCCTACTGCGGTTGCAATCGTATTCAGCCCGACAGGTCCGCCATTAAATTTATCAATGATTGTCAATAATATTTTGTTGTCCATATCGTCGAGTCCGCGTTTGTCAATATTCAGGCTGTCCAAAGCATATTTTGCTATTTCCAAATCAATTTTTCCATTGCCTTTTACCTGCGCAAAATCTCGCACTCTTCGCAAGAGCGCATTGGCAATTCGGGGCGTTCCACGACTTCGCAAAGCGATTTCAAGCGCGGCATTGTCATCAATCGGAACTTTCAGGATATATGCCGAGCGTTCAATGATTCCTTTCAAGACCTTTGTGTCGTAATATTCGAGCAAAGATTTTATTCCGAATCTGGCGCGCAGCGGGCTTGTCAACAATCCGGAGCGGGTTGTTGCTCCGATAAGCGTAAAAGGGTTTAGGGTCAATTGCAACGAGCGTGCGCTTGGTCCTTTATCTATCACAATATCAATCCGATAATCTTCCATAGCAGAATACAAATACTCTTCAATAACCGGCGATAAACGGTGAATTTCATCAATAAACAACACATCGTGTTCGTCTAAGTTTGTCAATAGTCCTGCCAAATCGCCGGGCTTATCCAAAACCGGACCCGATGTCATTTTTATGTTTACATTTAACTCATTTGCAATAATGTACGAAAGAGTTGTCTTTCCTAAGCCCGGAGGTCCATGCAGCAAAACATGATCAAGTGCTTCGCCGCGTAATTTTGCAGCTTCTACAAAAATTTTAAGGTTTTCTACAATCTTTTTTTGTCCACTAAAATCATCAAATTCTTGCGGACGAAGTTTCCGTTCAAATTCTTTTTCCTTGTCCGATAAATTATTGTCTCTAATATTCATTTCTTTGAAATTCTGTATAAACAATCAAAACTGAGTATGATTTTTTGTTTTTACGCCAAAGGTACAATTTCTTTTCTTATTATCGCTTTATTTTCACTCCGTCAATTTTCACTTCAAGCCCGTTTCTATAAGTGATCGTTATTAGCACATTTCCTTTGTCGTCAAAAGTACGCCAGTTTTTATGCTTTTTGCCCATCACGTAAACGCCCTCTTCCTTTATTTTTCCGTTTTCGTGATACAACTTATGTTTTCCGTGCGGAAATCCTTGAATATATTCACCAACTTCTTTCACTTTTCCGTTGGCAAAATAAGTTTTCCATTTGTCTGTTTTCAGGTCATTTTTGAAAGTTCCTTCCTGTTTTTCATCGCCAATATCAAAAAACCATGCTCCGTGTTTGAATCCATCGACATATTTTCCCTTTAAAATCGTTTTGCCGGTTTCGTCAAACTCTTCAGAAATTCCATCTTTTCTGCCATCAATATAAGTTTCTCTGCGCAAAATATCACCATTTTTGTAAAACCAAATCCATTCGCCCTTGAATTTGCCATTCTCATAGTTTCCTTTTTGCTCAATTTTTCCATTTTGGAAATAAAAAGTCCATTTTCCTTGCCTTTCGTCGTTGCGATATTCTCCTTTGGCTTTTAGGCTCTTGTCCTCATAAAAATATTTCCATTGTCCTTGTTTTTCACCTTTTTTATCCACAATCCCCTCTCCTACCAAAACACCTTTTTCGTCGTAAATTTTAGCACCAATCACTTCTCCCGCTTCGTTGTAAGTTCGATGAATCCCAATCGGAACGTTTTTTATAAAGCTTCCGCGTGTTTTAAGCTTTCCCGAAGGATAGCGAGTAATCTGAATATCAATTTGTTGAACAATATTTTTTTTGTCCTTGATAGCAACAGGAGTTCCTTTTTCATAGCGCGTCATCTCTATAAGCTGACCATTTTCTTTGTATTTTTTCACATATCCGTGTACTTTGCCGTCTTTATATTCAGTCTCGAATGCTACATTCCCGTTTCCGAAAAACTCTTTCCAAACCCCTTGTTTTTTTCCCTGCTCGTCTCTCCTATTAATTTTCTCTTTTTCAAGAATATAATCGTTATGATAAACATAAAGAGTGATTATGTTTCCATTTTCATCGTATTCAATCCCGTTTCCATGCTTTTTGTTTTCAAGAAACGGAATTTCTTGTTTCAGCTTTCCGTCAGGAAAATAATAATACGCTTTTCCCTGTTTCATGTTATTGACATAGAGTTCTTTTGCGATCAAAACCTCTTTTCGTCCCTCGAACGAGGCATAGCGATAACTATATCCGTTCTTGCTTCCTTGTAAATACGTGATTTTCTCTGTTAAAGCTCCTGTTTCGTCGTAAAAATTCCATATGCTGTCCAGTTGAAACATCTTTCGCTTGCCTTCAGATTTCAAATTTCCATTAACATGATAGGTTTTCCAATATCCGTCAGGCTTTCCGTTTCTCATGTTTCCCTCGCTCGACAACTGACCATTGCCATAGTAAAAAGTATTGTATCCGTTTGGATTTATCTTGTTTTTTTGCGCTTTTAGCGATATTGTTGCTAAAAAACAACTACTTATCAATAATATTCTTAACAAATGTTTCACTTTCTTATATAATATTGATTTATGTAAAATAATAATAACTAATTAATCATAATAAAATATTAAAAATATCCTCAAAAAACACGTAATCAACATTGGTTAATAACTTTTTAATTTGTTGTAAATCAAATAAAACCAAGAAATTATTAACCGAAAATTGTTAATAAGTAGTCAATTTTAAATATTTTGTCAAAAATATATTTCAAGCTTCATAGAAATCGCAGCAAAGCGCCGTTTTTTTTGCTTGCATTGAATGTTTTTAAGAAATTATCAAGAACAATCTTTAAATTTTCGCATTTAAGGCGCAAATTAGAGCTTTTAAACACACACAAGTTCGCAATGCAATCCCGAAGTCGAAATTTGCAAAAAAAAACGCGAGAAGGCTTTTATTCCTCAATTTCTTGCCGAAAAAAATTATTTCAGACTTTTGGACAGACTATTCAAAAATAAAGAACGTTTTAAAAACGGTATTATAATATATATATATTTTAAATAATTTTTATAATAATATTATTATGCTGTTAATAGTGTTGATAAATAAGTCGCGTATTTTTTTGTTTTTGCAAATATGAAGAAAAAGTCCGTTTTTATTAACATTGTTTTTTTTCTAAAAAGCTTTAAATCTTAAAGTTGTTCGCTTGTTTCCTTTTTTGTTGATTTCTATTTGTTGATAACTTCAATCCTGAATGTGTTGCGTTTTTGTGTTAATTAAATGTTTTCTGTTTTTTCTTAAAAACTAAAAATTAAATTTGCAATTTTAAGAAAAAACAATATAATAGCTTAAAATTGAAAAATGCAAATTTTTTTTTCCATTTTTCATCTCTTTTTTTTAACAGCCTTATTGGCGTATTGTTATTTTTTTTAGTGTTTTTTCTAAACTTTAATTTACTGTTTGTTTGATTGTTATGTTATTTTTAGTTTTTTAAGATGTTTAGTGCTAAATAATTAAAAATTGTTAATAACTTCAGCATTTATTAGTCCTGATTATTTCGATTTTTTTATATGAATGAAATTGAACTTCTTGTAAAGAAAATTAAGTTTTTTAATAAAGATTGCGTCTTAGGTTTTTTTATTTGAAAAATATTTATTGTAAATTTACTAAAAATAAAAAAACACTCCCTGACTGATTTTTTATCGGACACACGCGATCATGATAAAAAAGCTCGGAAGTTAGGACAAAATTTTGCGCTTAAAACAAACCAAAGGCTAAGGGCTAAAAGCTGACAGCCAAAATAGTAAACATATAAAATAATGAATAAAGACGTTTTGAAATTGTGTATTGCCAACGATCATCGTGGCGTTGAAATCAAGAACAGCTTATTGGAATATCTCGGCAATAAAGGATACAGTGTTAAAAATTACGGCACAGATTCTTTAGAATCAGCAGATTATCCTGATTTTGCACATCTTTTAGGAAAAGCGATTAATGAAAAGGAATTTGATTTTGGCATTATTATCTGCGGATCGGGCAACGGGATAAATATGGTTGTTAATAAATACCCTTTTGTAAGGTCGGCAATTTGTTGGAATACAGAGCTGGCTCATTTGGCGCGCGCGCATAACGATGCAAACATCTGTTCGCTTCCGGCAAACTATCTTTCGGCTGAGCAAGCCAAACAAATAGTAGAGATATTTTTGGCTGCAAAATTTGAAGGAGGCAGGCATTTGCGCAGGGTTAATAAAATTCCTATTCAAAAATAATTCACTAATAATAAATAGGGTAGGGGAGGGGACGGCGTTTTTAAAGAAATCTACATATGTTATCAAATACTTGTAAATATGCAATTCGTGCGATGGTTTATCTTGCAATAAATAATCGGAAAAACTATAAGATCGGAATAAAAAAAATAGCTAAAGATATGGAATTGCCGTCGCCATTTTTAGGAAAAATACTCTATGTTTTGGCAAAACACGGTATTTTGACTTCGGCAAAAGGTCCGAATGGAGGTTTTGCTCTGGGAAAACCTTCGACACAAATTAGTTTGCTCGACATTGTGAAGATTATTGACGGCATGGACGTTTTCAATTCTTGCCTCTTGGGCTTAGAAATTTGCAAACACGATCCGAAAAATGTTGCCATTTGTCCGCTTCATCATATTTCTCATCCTATCAGAAAAGATTTAAAAAATTTATACGCCAACACAAATTTGGAAGAAATTGCAAAAAAATTAAAAGAATCCGGCGCAGAATTTAAATTATGACTTTGTTTTCTTATCGCTTCTTTTTATCTCTAAAGAGAATAATCAGTATTGAAGTCTGACCTATCCCCAAAAAAATAAAGCCGCATTTTCCTTTTTTCGGCATAAGAATTTACGATTCCTATTGTAATTGTGCAGAATATTCCTACAATTGTAAATATTTTTCTGAATAAACAATTCTATTTTTTTTATGGCAGGAATTTATATTCATATACCGTTTTGCAAATCAAAATGTACGTATTGTGATTTTTACTCAACGAATAATCTTGAATTGATCAAGCTTTACATTGAACGATTATTGGACGAAATTGAGTATAGAAAAACGTATCTCGAAGACAAAAGCGTACATTCCGTTTATTTCGGCGGCGGAACACCTTCTGTTTTGCACGTGCGAGATGTTGAACTTATTTTAGCCTCTATTTATGAAAATTTCAAGATCGACAAAAATGCAGAAATCAGCTTTGAAGCCAATCCCGATGACTTGGACAGGGATTATTTGTCGAGTTTAAAAAAAACAGGCATCAACAGGTTGAGCATTGGCATACAAAGCATACACGACAAGGAGTTGCGTTTGATGAAGCGTCGGCACAAAGCAGAAAAAGCATTGCAAAGTATTGATTGGGCAGCAGAGGTTTTTGATAATATTTCCGTAGATCTGATTTACGGCTTGCCCGATTCGACGCTCGAAACGTGGAAGGAATCTTTGATTGCACTTGTCGTCAAGCCTGTAAATCATTTGTCGGCATACCATTTGACCTACGAACCGCAAACGCCAATCTACAAAAAACTTATACAAAACGAAATTGCCGAAATAGGGGAGGGGCTTAGTTTGGCGCAATTTGACTTGCTGTGCGAAACAAGCGAAAAATTCGGCTTTGAGCATTACGAAATTTCTAATTTTGCAAGAAAAAAAATGTACTCAAAACACAATCTATCCTACTGGAACAACACGCCATACATTGGATTGGGCGCTGCTGCTCATTCCTACAATATTACAAGCAGAGAATGGAATCCCTGCGATTTGAAACTCTACTTAAACAATGAAAAAAATATTTTTCCCAAAGAAATGGAAATATTAACGACAAAACAGAAGTTTAATGAATATATAATGACCGGCTTGCGCACCTCAAAGGGTTGCCGACTCGATTATATCAAACAAAATTTCGGAAATGCAATTTATGCGCTTACTTTGCGTAAAGTAAACAGGTTTATCGAACAAAAAAAAATAAAGCAAAAAGGAAATGATTTTACATTGACAAAAAAAGCGCTGTTTATCTCCGATGCCATTATTGCCGACTTATTTCTTGAATCGTAAAAACAATTTGTTTATGAAAAATTTGTTGATTTTATTTGTATTTCTTTCTTTTGTAGGTTTTCATACCTTTTCTCAAGAAACAAGAAGCGATTGGGAATTAATCAATTATGATATTTTCTATCATTATATTGATGTCTTTCCCGAAGCCCTTGTGCTTGATGTCAGGTATCCCGAATTTTACAGAAAAAAACGCATAATTAATGCAATATCAGCACCTAAAAAAGAGATTCTTGAAAAACTTATGGCGGAAATGGATTTGGAACAACCAATTCTTATTTATGGCGACTATACGAGCCGATGTATTGCAGTAGCTGATATTCTTATAGAAGCCGATTTTCAAAAAGTGTATATCCTTGACGGAACTTTCAAAGGCTGGAGAAAAAAATCTTATCCGATAGATAAAAATAAAATCAAATAATTGCATGTAGAATCTTGAAAACCGGTAAAAAAATTGAATCCGATAAAAAAACTTTTAGGTCAGACAGCCATTTACGGCATCAGTAGCATACTTTTGCGTGTAGTAAACGTCATGCTCGTGCCTTTGTACACCCGTGTTTTTGAGCCGCATGTCTTTGGCATTGTCACAGAGCTGTATGCCTATGTTGGTTTTCTGCTGATTTTGCTTACCTACGGAATGGAAACCGCTTTTTTTCGCTTCTCGCAGATTGAAAAAAACACAACAAAAGTTTATTCAACCGCTCTGCTTCCTTTGTTTCTTAGTTCATCTGTTTTTATTTTGCTGGGTTTTCTCTTTGCGCAGCCCATTGCCAACTCATTACAATATCCTGAAAATCCGGAATATATCCGTTGGTTTACTTTGATTGTCGGAATCGATGCTTTATGCGCAATACCTTTTGCCCGACTTCGCTATCAGAACAGAGCTTTTCGCTTTGTCTTGCTCAAAGTAATTAACATTTCCGTAAATTTAGGACTGAATTTGTTCTTTTTGGTTTTGTGTCCTTATCTGATTCGCGCATTTCACCTAAACTTCATTCATTACATCTACGCAGAAGAAATAGGCGTTGGATACGTTTTTATTTCCAATCTCGTGGCAAGCGGAATAACCATCTTACTTCTTGTATCAGACTTATTCACAGTACGTTTGCGTTTTGAGCGAGCTTTGTTCCGAAAAATGCTGATTTACGCCCTGCCGCTTTTGCTTGCGGGATTTTCCGGAATGATCAACGAGATGTTAGACCGATTGATGCTGAAAATGCTTCTTGTCGTTCCGCCTGCGGTTGAAAATAAGGCAGTTTACATCATGAGCCAAATAGGCATATACGGAGCAAATTATAAGATTTCTATTTTTATGACCTTATTTATTCAGGCTTTCAGGTATGCCATTGAGCCTTTTGTTTTTTCGCAAGACGAAAACAAAAATTCCAAAAAAATCTATGCAGATATTATGAAAATGTTTGTCATACTTGGCTTATTTGTTTTCTTGGGAATAAATTATTTTATTGACATTGTCAAATATTTTATTGATAAAGATTATCATTCAGGCTTGCACATTGTACCCGTTTTGCTCGGGGCAAATCTTTTTCTTGGCATAATATTCAACCTCTCGATATGGTATAAGCTGACTAACAAAACCATCTATGGCGCAGTAATAGCTACTTTTGGAGCTTTAATTACCATTTTTTTGAATATTATTTTAGTGCCACTTTGGGGATACACCGGTGCTGCTTGGGCTACTTTTTTTTGTTATTTTTCCATGATGATTTTGTCATTCCTACTGGGCAGAAAGTTCTATCGCATTAATTATGATTTAAAAGCAATCGTAATATATGTATTAATCACAGTATTTTTGTATTTTTGCGATTATTTTATTGCTTTAGACAATGTATTTATAAACTATGCTTTAAAATTTCTTTACTTGGGAACATTCGGAGCATTTGTCATTTACAAAGAAGATTTACGAAAAAATATAGAAAACACATACAAGAAATATGTTAAGCGTAAAAGTTAAAAATTGTTCAAAACATGCACTTCCGGCATACGAAACCATGCTTTCTGCGGGTTTAGATATGCGAGCAAACTTGACAGAGCCGGCAGTTTTGAAACCCATGCAGCGCAAGCTGATAAAAACAGGACTTTACATTCAGTTGCCTGAAGGATACGAGGCGCAGATTCGCCCACGAAGCGGACTTGCCATCAAACACGGAATCACGGTCTTAAATGCGCCCGGAACGATTGATGCCGATTATAGAGGCGAAATTTGTGTTATTTTGATAAATCTTTCTGACAAAAATTTCGTAATTCATGACGGCGAACGTATTTGCCAAATGGTAATTTCTAAACACGAACAAATTCAATGGAAACTTGTTGAAGAGTTGAACCAAACAGATAGGGGAGAAGGAGGTTTCGGACACACAGGAAGTTAAGCATAGTCATAGCAAAAATCTTGTTGCAATTTTGCTGCTTATGAACACAACTTTCGACACACAAACCATCGAAAAAAGGTAAAATTATAGGTTTCTTCAACAAAAAAAACATTCAGTAAGCTAAATTAATGTAATAAATAAAAAATTAATGTTTTATAAACTCAACATTCTTCCAATTTTTGCATTCATCTGCATTTTCGTTTTTTTTTCTGCTTGTGGCACAAAAAAACAACTTGCTAAATTGCCCAAAAAAGAACCCGATAAGGAACTTTCCATGGTAGAAAAATTGAAAATACAAGAATACCTTATTGATGGTTCAAAACAAAAAATGCTTGGAAATACGGACAAAGCCATTGCATATTTCACAAAGGCTGTTGATATTGATAAAAACTGCTCTGCTGCACTCTACGAAATTGCCCGACTTACTTATTTGTATCAAGATATAAATGGAGCTATTGAACTGATGGAAAAAGTGGTGAAAATTGATGAAAAAAATCAATGGTATCATATTTTTCTGGCTGATTTGTACTTCAAAGTAAAAAGACTTGATGAGGGAATACGCGTTTCTGAAAAATTAGTCGAACTTTTTCCCGAAAAAACAGACTATAAATATAATTTAGCCAACATTTATATTCAACATAACAAGAACCAAAAAGCCTTGAAGGTTTTGCAAATGATTGAAGATGAGATTGGTGTTACAGAAGTCGTATCCTTATCAAAAAGCAGAATTTATATGGAACTCGACATTGAAGACAAAGTATATACAGAACTTAATAAGCTGATTAATTCTTTTCCCGACGAATACAAATATCAAGGAATGCTTGCTGAATATTATACAACAAAGAAAAAATTTGACAAGGCTTATAATCTTTATCAAGAAATGCTAAAAGCATCGCCCGACAACGGTTTGCTGCACTATTCTTTTGCAAATTTTTATAAAATAACAGGAAAATACGAGAAAGCCTACGAAGAGTTAAAAAAAATTATGAATCATTACAATGTTGATATTCAGACAAAAGCAAGAATATGGATACAAAATTCCTCGCAAACTTGGTTAGATGAAACCCAATCGGAAGAATTGCTTGCTATCTTGTCAAAGCAATATCCTGCCGACTTGACCATAAAAACCCTTGAGGCTGATTTTTATTTGAATCAGGGGAAATTTGAAAAAGCGCGAACAATTTTTCTCGAAGTGCTTGAGAAAGATAAATCCTCTTTCATTGTTTGGGAACAAGTCTTGAACCTGCACATGCAGCTGAACGACTACAAAAAACTGCTGCACGACAGTGATAGGGCTCTTGAATATTTTCCCAATCAGCCTGTCTTGTATTTTTTTAAGGGAATCGGAGCTTACTATACCGAACAATACGCCCTTTCTGTAAAAACATTGGAAGAAGGACTCGATTTGTTTATTAGCAGTAAAAAACTTGAAGCTCAATTTTTTATTTTCATTGGCGAAGCCTATAACAAACTCAAAAAATACGAAAAATCAAACTCGGCATTCGATAAAGCACTTGATTTAGAACCGAATAACAAGCCAATTTTAAACAATTACAGCTATTATTTATCGCTTCGGAGCGACAGCCTGAACAAAGCCTTGGGCTTGATTCAGCGTTGCGTTTATCTCGAACCTGAAAATCCAACCTATCTTGATACATACGCATGGGTTTTGTATAAATTGAAAAGATACGAAGAAGCACTTATTCATATCGAAAAAGCAATCCGGAGTGGAGGAGGAGGAAATGCTACAATTGTTGAACATTTTGGCGATATTTTGTTTCAAAATAAAAAACAAAAACAAGCCTTGGAACAATGGAAAAAATCCTATGAATTAGACGATTCAAACGATGAGTTAAAGCAAAAAATTAAACTAAAAAAACTATTGAACGATGCCAAAAAAAGCAAACCTTAATCACATGCTGTTTCTTGCGGCAGTATTCTTGCTATCTGCTGCTATTTCAGGCTGTCGGACATCAAAAAAATTGTTTTCATCTAAAAAAAAGATTACTTTTATAGATACTCAAGTAGTATTGGACAGTTTGAAAAAGCATGAAATAGAATTTCATACGGCTTCTATAAAATTTAATGCAAAATATTCAAGCGATAAAAAATCGAATGATTTTAAAGGCACAATGCGTATTAAAAAAGACAGCCTGATATGGATTTCTTTTTCGCCCGGAATGGGAATTGAAGTAGCCAGAGCTTTCTTAACGCCTGATAGCGTTAAATTTATTAACCGTTTGAATGCTTCTTATTTTGTTGAAGATTATAAGTTTTTTATGAAAAAATTCAATTTGAATATTGATTTTTACACACTTCAGTCGATCTTGCTGAACAAGCTCTTTGTCTATCCCTTTGGCAACGAAAAAGCGGCAAAATCTTTTACAACCGAAACCGATTCGGCAATGTATTGTATGAAAAAAGTAAAAAATAAAGACTTTAGTACGCAGGAAATCTATGTGAATCCGGATTTTTACAGACCCGTAAAACTCTCGCTCAAGCAAGCAAGCAATAAGCGAATGTATGAGTTTAAATATTCTAATTTTCAGAATTTTGAAGAAAAACTATTGCCCCGCACATTCCTGCTTGTCTTGCAGGAACAGGATAAAAATTTTTCCTTGAAAATGAACTTTTTAAAAGCATCGTTCAATAAAAAATATAACTTTACGTTTAGAATACCCAAAAAATATCAGCCAAGCAATCAACATGAATAGTTCTACTTTTTCAATATTACTGTCTCTTTTACTTTTGTTTTCTTGCGCAACATTTGCTCAGTCGTCAAAAGATTTTGATAAAAACAGAGCAAAATTGAAAAGAAGAATAAAATATACGAACCAGCTGTTGAAAGATGCCGACAAAAGTGCAAAACAATCCTTACTGAAATTAAAACTATTGAATAAAAAAATACACAATCGAGAGGCATTGGTAAATTCTCTGAACAAAGAAGTTCGGGTTATCAACGGCTCTATCGACCGAAACAACGATTCGATTTTGTATCTGAAAAAACATTTGGACGGATTACTATCCGAGTATGAAAAAATGATTTTATATGCCGGCAAAAACAGAACCTCTTCCGACAAAATGATGTTTATATTGTCGGCAAATAGTTTCAATCAGGCTTACAGGCGATTGATTTATTTGCAACAATATGTAAATTATCGCAAACATCAAATTGAGCTTATACAAAAAACAAGGAAACGACTTAAACAACAAACCGTAATGTTGCTGGCTGAACGAGAGAGAAAAAACAACTTAATTGCTGTCCGAAAACAAGAAAACGAAATCTTAATCGGCGAACGCAACCAACATGCGCGCCTGTATAAAAAGTTGAAGAGTAAAATTTCGGTCTTAAAAGACGACATAAAAAAACAAAAAAAGGTCTCGAAGGCTTTGGAACGTTCTGTCAAGGAAGCAATCAGAGCTTCTGCCAAAGCAGTAAAACCCGACATTGAGATTACAAAAAACGACGATATAACGCACAAAACCCATGAAAAACGCGCAAGATTGATCGAAAAAAAAGGAAAACTAAGTTGGCCTGTCGAGAAAGGATTGGTATTGAACTATTTTGGCGAACAACCGCACTCTTTCCTGAAAGGAGTAAAGGTGTTTAACAATGGCATTGATATTGGCACAAGTGAAAATGCTTATGCTAAAGCTGTTTTTGACGGTACGGTTTCAAAAGTTGTTTCTATTCCGGGATCAAACAAGGCGGTTTTGTTGAATCACGGGGAATATTATTCTTTGTATGCAAACCTGAAAGAAGTTGATGTTGTTGTAGGCGAGGCTATAAAAGAAAACCAGAAACTCGGACAAATCTATACCGACACGAAAGACAATATTACATTGCTGCAATTTCAGATGTGGCATCTGAGCGACAAGCTCGATCCTTTACTTTGGCTAAAAAATAATTAAATGATGAATAAGGATTTCAATATATTAATTCAAAAACTTGATAAATTTATCAGAAAATATTACCTGAATCAAATTCTTAAAGGTTTTTTGATTGGGCTAACGATTGTTTTTGCTTATACTATTTTTATATCTGTCTATGAGTATTTTAATTTAAGCTCGTCGGATATACGAACCGCTATTTTTTATTTTTCAATCGTACTTATTGCTATTGTTTTTATTTATTTTATACTGCTTCCGGCTTTAAAATTTTTGCAGATAGGGAAAATTATCGACTACAAACAGGCTGCACGAATAATATCTGCGCATTTTTCCGACATTGACGATCAATTGCTCAACACGCTCGAACTTGCAGATATTAACAACCCTATATTTTCCAATGATTTATTGTTGGCTAGTATTGATCAAAAAGCAGCAAAATTAAAACCCGTACCTTTTCAATTGGCAATTAAATTTAAAGAAAATTACAAATACCTTCGCTATTTTTTGTTGGTATTTGCCATTGGAGTGGCTATTTTCTTGATTTCACCTTCGATATACAGCGAAGGAACATATCGGATTGTAAAATACAAAAAACATTTTGTTGCGGAAGCTCCTTTTCAATTCAATATTCAGAATACTGAATTTAAAGTTCCGCAGGGCGAAGATTTCCTTGTCGATTTGCAAATTCATGGCGATTTGCTTCCCAATAATGTTTACATCAACTATGGTTCAAACAAATATTTGATGACAAAAAATTCAAAATCAAAGTTTAGCTATCAGTTTTTGGGTTTGAACAATAATATTAATTTTTTCTTCTCTGCCGGCGGATTTAATTCAAAAATGTATGCCCTTGATGTTTTGCCTGTTCCCGGCATTTCCGAATTTTATGTTTCGCTTGATTTTCCCGAATATACGGCAGAGCAAGATATTGAGTTGAAGAATGTTGGCGATTTGAATATTCCCGCAGGAACAAAAGTGAGCTGGAAAGTAAAGGCGGTAAATATTGATACTATTTTCATTGAAACAAAAGAAAACAACAAACACATTTCCGGCATCTACGACGAACCTTTTTATGTGTTTAACAAAACTTTTTTTGCTTCGACCGATTATTCTATTGTTCCTAAAAATTCGTATTTTTCTGATAAAAACACGATTCAATATTCGGTCAATGTCATTCCGGACTTGTATCCCGACATTGAAATAGAAACGAAACGAGATTCGCAAAGTTTGACTTCGTACTATTACAAAGGGATTATTAATGATGATTATGGATTTACGAAGCTCAATTTTGTTGTTAAAGCAAACGAGGAAACAATTGTGAACGACAGAATTGCAATAAATGGAAATTTGGCTACGCAAGATTTTTATTTTCAATATGATTTTTCGAGCCTTGACTTGAAAGCCGGACAAAAGGTTGATTATTATTTTGAGGTATTTGACAATGATTTAATCAATTCGCCAAAATCGTCACGCTCGCAGACGTTTATGTTTAATTTGCCAAGCCACGAGGAGATTCAGGAAATTCGGGAAACTGCCAATAAAAATGTGCAAAATATGATTCAGAGTGGAATAAAAATGGCAAACGAACTCAAGAATGATGTGAATAAGTTGCAGCAAGATTTGATAAACGGAAATATGAGCGAATGGGAGAAATCTAAAATGCTTGAAAATCTGAATACCAAACAAAAAGAATTGCAACAGCTTTTGAAAGATGCGGCGCAAAAAAATAAGGAGAAAAATAATTTCGACAATGCTTTTACAGAACAAGAAAAAGATATATTAGAGAAACAAAAACAGTTGGAAGAGTTAATGGAAAACCTTCTGACCGACGAACTGAAAGACCTTATCGAACAGTTGAACAAACTCCAAAACGAGATGCTCGATAAGAAAATGAACGAAATGGGGGAGCAGCTCAAAATGGACTACGACGAATTGGAAAAAGAGCTGGATAGAAACCTTGAAATGTTGAAAAAGTTTGAAGTGGAGCAAAAAATTAATTCTTCGATGAAAAAAATAGAGGATTTGGCAGTTGAGCAGGAAAATCTTTCGGAGCAAAGTTTGAATAAAAAGTCGGACGCAGAAACCCTTCAGAAAAAGCAGGACGAACAGGCGAAGAAATTTGACGAGGCTATGAAAGAGTATAAAAAAGCATTGGAAATGAATAAAGATCTGGAACAACCAATGAATCTTGAACAGTTTGAGGAAATGCAACAAAAAATTCAGGAAGAATTTCAGAAAGCTAAGGACAATTTGCAACAAAATCAAAGGAAAAAGGCATCGAAAAGCCAAAAACAAAACGCGAAAAATTTATCAAAAATGGCTCAGTCAATGCAACAAATGATGGAGCAAAATCAGGCTGAGGTTCTTTCCAAAAACATGGAGGAGCTGAGGCAAATACTTGAAAATTTGGTTCATTTCTCGTTTGATCAGGAAAAACTTATTAACGCCACAAGGCATATTTATAGCCGCGATCCTAAATTTGTTGAAATCGTAAACGACCAGAAAAAACTATCGGACAATTTTATATTAATCAAAGATTCGCTTCTTTCGTTGGCGAAAAATACGCCACAAATCGGGAAACCCATTACAAAAGAGGTTTATGCAATCAATAAAAATTTGGCAAGTGCGCTTAAAAATCTCGAAGAGCGTAGGGTAGGGGTGGCTAAGACAAAACAGCAATTCGTAATGACTTCGACAAATAATCTTGCGCTTTTGTTGTCCGAGATATTAGAATCTTTGCAAAAACAACAGGCAAGCGGCATGTCCGGAACACAACAAGCGCAGAAACCTTCGAATAAAAAAGGCTCTTTTGGGCAAATGAAAAAAATGCAACAATCGTTCAAACAGCAACTGGAAAAAATGTTGCAACAAATGAAAAACGGGGAAAAAGGCAAGAACGGAAAAAATAGAAAAAACAACTCGAAACAACTTGCAAAAATGCTTCGCCAACAGGAAATGCTTAACAATATTTTGGAAAAAATGAAGCAAAATGGGGAATTGAAAAATTCTACCATGAAAAAATTAGACGAAATTTCTAAAATGATAGATGAAAATAAGCGCGATATTGTAAAACAGCGTTTTTCGGAAGAGTCAATTTTGCGCCAACAGGAAATCATGACCCGATTATTAGAAGCTGAAAAATCTGAGCAAGAACGAGAATTAGATAAAAAAAGAGAATCGAAAGAAGCTAAAGAGTTATCAAAAACAAATCCGAAAAATTTCTTTAATGAAGAGACTGAAAATAAAACCTTCAAAGAAGAGTTGGAGTTGTCGCGATTGAAATTTTTAAATTATTTTCAAAATAAATACAGACTTTACATGTTAAAACTAAATAAATTGTAATAATGATAAAGGTATTAAACTTTCCCTCATTGATGAAAAATATTTCATATGCTGAAAACCTTGTAGATGAAGTTTCCGAGAAATTTGATTTAAGTTCTGAGATATATGGAAATATTCTTGTCTCATTGGTTGAGGCTGTTAGTAATGCTGTGGTTCACGGAAATAAATTAGACCCGAATAAAATTGTAAAAATTGAATGCGAAATAAACGACAATGCCATTTTCTTTTCCATCACAGACGAAGGTCTTGGCTTTGACTTTAATAATATTCCGGACCCTACATTGTCCGAAAATTTGGAAAAAACAGACGGAAGAGGCATATTCCTGATGAAACATTTGTCTGATGAAGTTGTTTTTCGGGAAAAAGGCACTTTATGTCAGATGAAATTCTTGATTATATGAGTAAGATAAATTTTTTTTATGAGGGAATTGATTTTTGTTTAGAACAAAAACAGCTTTACGAGAAACTAATACAGCAGATTTTTGCGGATAATGAGAAAGAAATCGAATGTATTAATATTATATTTTGCGATGATTCATACCTGTTGAAGATTAATCAAGATTTTTTACAGCATGATTTTTATACGGATATTATCACATTCGATAATTCTGTTTCTGATGAGATCAATGCAGATATATTCATCAGCATAGAAAGAGTGCGCGAAAATGCCATTTGTTTCAAGGAATCTTTTCAGCGGGAACTTACTCGTGTTGTGGCTCATGGTGTTTTGCATTTGATGGGATACGACGACAAAACGGAAATAGACAAAACGCTTATGCGTAAGAAAGAGGATTTTTACATTAATTATTTTTTTACAATTTTGAAATAAATATACTATATGTCTAATGTTTATGATGTGATTGTTGTTGGCGGCGGACATGCCGGATGCGAAGCTGCTGTTGCTGCTGCCAAAATGGGAAGTCGTGTTTTGTTGATAAGCATGGATATGAATAAATTTGCCCAGATGTCGTGCAATCCGGCTATCGGAGGCGTTGCAAAAGGGCAAATTGTGCGCGAAATTGACGCGCTTGGTGGACATACAGGAATCATAACCGACGACACAACCATACAATTCCGAATGCTTAACAGATCGAAAGGTCCTGCCATGTGGAGTCCGCGCGCACAGTGCGACCGACTTCGCTATTGCGAGGAATGGCGTTGGGTGCTTGAAAATACTCCAAATCTCGACATGTGGCAAGATACTGTTTTGAGCCTTATTTTTGACGATGACAAAATCAAAGGCGTAAAAACCTTGCTTGATTATTCGTTTTTTGCTAAAAATATCATTTTGACAAACGGAACGTTTCTGAACGGAATCATTCATGTCGGGAAAACGCAAATTCAGGGCGGACGAGCTGCTGATCCGGCTTCCTTGAATCTCGCGGAACAGCTTGCCGAAATAGGATTTCGCAAAGGCAGAATGAAAACAGGAACACCTGCGCGCATTGACGGACGAAGTGTAAATTTCGACTTACTGATAAGCCAATATGCAGATAATCCTCCGTCAAAATTCAGTTTTTTGAAGCGAGAACAAAAAAAACTCAAACAATTGCCTTGTTTTTTGGCATACACGAATGAAAACGCACACAATATTATATACGAAAATATTGACAACTCGCCAATGTTTGACGGAACGATAAAAAGTATCGGACCTCGATATTGTCCGAGCATTGAATCCAAACTTGTAACTTTTGCCGACAAAAACAGGCATTTGCTTTTTCTTGAACCCGAAGGCGAAAATACTGTCGAGTATTATTTGAACGGTTTTTCCTCTTCTTTGCCGATAGACGTGCAACTAAATTCTTTGAAAACAATCAAAGGATTTGAAAACGTCAAGATTTTCAGACCCGGATATGCGATTGAATACGATTTTTTTGATCCTACACAATTGAAAAACACATTGGAAACGAAACTGATTCCCAATCTTTATTTTGCGGGACAAATTAATGGGACAACCGGATACGAAGAAGCTGCGGCGCAAGGTTTGATTGCAGGCATTAATGCAGCTCTTGATTGCAAGAACAAACCTGCGTTTACATTGAAAAGGAACGAAGCTTACATTGGCGTTTTGATAGACGACCTGATTTCAAAGGGCGTTGATGAGCCTTATCGAATGTTTACTTCGCGCGCCGAATACCGAATTTTGCTCAGGCAAGACAATGCAGACAGTCGATTGACGAGAAAAGGATACGAATTGGGCATTGCTTCCGAAGAGCGATTGCAGAGACTGATGCAAAAAGAGAAATCTGTTGAGTCTTTTGTCGATTTTATCAAAGGATTCAGCATTCTTCCAAAGTATATCAACGAGCTTCTTGAAGAGAACCAAACGCCAAAAATAAAGCAAAAGACTAAATTGTATAATATTTTATTGCGTCCACAAATCCAACTTAAGCAGCTGATTGGTTTTATAGAACCCGTAAAGAAGCATTACGAGAGCTTAACTTTGTCCGAATCTGAAATTATTGAATCTGCTGAGATTTTAATTAAATATTCGGGCTATATTGAACGAGAACGAAACTTAGCCGACAAACTTCAGCGTTTGGAGTATGTAGAATTAAAGCCTAATTTTGATTTTGACGCATTGAAGTCGCTGACGATTGAGGCACGACAAAAACTCTCCAGGATAAAACCGGCGAACATCGGGCAAGCTTCAAGAATACCGGGTGTTTCGCCTGCTGATATTAATGTTTTGCTTGTTGCTCTGGGGCGATAGCTTGTTGTGAAAAATGAAATGTTCCACGTGGAACATTTTTAAAGTGTAAAGAAAGTGATGAGAGTAATTGAAGGAAATATTGTTGATGTTGTTGCCGGGCGCGCTTTTTATGGTCGGTTGTTTGTGCGCAACGGTTTTGTTGAAGATGTCGTTAGGGTAGGGGAGGAGCGTGTCGGGAGTTTGTATGTCTTGCCCGGTTTTGTTGATGCGCATGTTCATGTGGAGAGTTCTATGTTGATGCCTTCAGAGTTTGCAAAGGTTGCGGTTGTGTATGGAACTGTTGGTGTGTGTGCTGATCCGCACGAGATTGCAAATGTGTTGGGTGTTCTCGGTGTTGAGCTGATGTTGGATAACGGGCGCGATTTGCCTTTTAAATTCTTTTTTGGTGTTCCGTCGTGTGTGCCTGCTACTTCTTTTGAAACTTCAGGTGCTAAACTTGGCGTGCGTGATGTTGGGGATTTGTTGCGCCGCGATGATGTTTTTTTCTTGTCGGAAATGATGAATTTTCCCGGAGTGATTTATGGCGATAATGAAGTTTTGGCGAAAATTGCCGCTGCGAAGAAAGTCGGAAAACGTATTGACGGACATATCCCCGGAGTGAAAGGTGAGGATTTGAGGAAGTATGTGGCGAGTGGGATTACTACAGATCATGAATGTTTTACGCTTGATGAAGCTCGCGCTAAGATTGAGCTTGGCATGAAAGTGCAGATTCGTGAGGGAAGTGCTGCCAAGAATTTCAATGCGCTTTATCGCTTGATTGATCTTTATCCTGATTCTGTTATGCTGTGTACAGACGATTGTCATCCTGACGATTTGTTGAAAGGGCATATAAATGTCTCTGTAAAACGTGCAGTGGCAAAGGGTTGTGATGTTTATAAAGTCTTGAAAGCTGCAATATTGAATCCTGTTTTGCATTATAATTTGCCGATAGGATTGCTCCGGAAAGGAGACGCTGCCGATTTTATTCTTGTCGATAATTTGCGGGATTTTAATGTTTTGGAAACTGTTGTTAATGGTTTTTCTGTTTTTAAAGACGGAAAAGTGAATTTCCCACAGAAAGAAATTGTCGTGAAAAATAAATTTTTGTGTGATTATCTCTCGCTTGACGATATTTCCGTTGAGGCGAAAAGTGCGAAAATTAAGGTGATTCAGGCTTTCGAGGGAGAATTGATAACAAAAAAAGAGATTTTTGCGGCAAAATGCAATGCCGGCAAAATTGTTTCCGATCTTGAAAATGATGTCTTGAAGATTGTTGTTTGCAACAGGTATGAGAAATCGAAACCTGCTGTCGGTTTTATTCGCGGATTTGGGCTGAAAAAAGGAGCTGTTGCAAGTAGTATTGCGCATGACAGTCATAATATTGTAGCTGTTGGCGTTGATGATAATGATATTATTCAGGCTGTAAATCGACTTATTGATAATAAAGGAGGAATTGTTGTTTGTGCATCAGAGCGTATTCTCGATTTGAAACTTGAAGTTGCCGGCTTGATTTCGGTTGAAGATGCCAAAACTGTTGCTGCTAAGTATCAAGCATTAAACGCTATGGCTGCCAATTTGGGCTGTTCGTTCAATGCGCCTTTTATGACCCTTTCTTTTATGGCTTTGTTGGTGATTCCCGAATTTAAAATAAGCGATAAAGGCGTGTTTGACGGCGTGAAATTTGAGTTCGATTCAATATATGTTGATGAGGAATAGTGTCGCATTTTTTTTTGTCTTAAAAAAAGAGCGCAATTGAAAAATCGCTTTTTGTGAGAAAATAAGACTTTTAAGACACAGAACAAGCCAAAAACGAAAAAATAAACAGATGGAAATACACGCTGAATTAAAAGAGCAAGTCTCAATTCTGCCCAACCTGCCAGGAATTTATCAATTTTACAATGTCGAAAATCAGATTATTTATATTGGAAAAGCCAAGAATTTGAAAAAAAGAGTATCGTCGTATTTTACAAAAAAACACGAAGATGCTAAAACACGCATCCTTGTTCGCAACATCGCTTACCTGAAACATGTGATAGTTGAAACCGAAGAAGATGCTTTGTTGCTTGAAAATAACCTGATTAAGAAATTTCAGCCACGATACAACGTCTTGTTGAAAGACGACAAATCGTACCCGTGGATTTGTGTGAAAAAAGAAAATTATCCTCGCGTTTTTTCTACCAGAAATGTTGTGCTTGACGGTTCTTCTTACTTTGGACCTTATACTTCTGTGCGTATGGTAACTGTGATTTTGGATTTCCTGCATAAACATTTTAAGCTGCGAAGCTGCAAATTGAAATTATCTGATGAAAAAATCAAACAACAAAAATATAAAGTATGCCTTGAATTTCATATCGGAAAATGCCTCGCTCCGTGTGTCGGGCTAATTACAAAGAAAAATTATAACGAAACCATTGATGAAGTTGAGAAAATACTCAAAGGAAATGTTCACTTGGTCATTCATAAATTAAGGACAAAAATGCTCGCTCTTGCTGACGATTTTTTGTACGAAGAAGCAAACCTTGTCAAAGAAAAAATCTCGCTTCTCGAAAAATACCAAAACAAATCGGCGATTGTCAGTTCGCTTATCTCAAATATTGATGTCTTTTCCATTGTTGATGACGAAAAATCTGCTTATATCAATTACTTGAAAGTAAACAATGGCGCAATCATACAAGCCCATAATCTTGAGATAAAAAAACGAATGAATGAAACCAAAAAAGAACTTTTGATTATTGGCATTGTCGAAATCCGAAAAAGTTTTCATTCTGAATCACAGGAGATTATCCTTCCTTTTGCTGTTGATATTGCCTTGTCGGGAATTCGTTTTACAATACCCAAAATCGGCGATAAGAAAAAACTACTCGCATTGTCGTTGAAAAATGCCATTAATTTTAAGCACAGCAAATATAAAATTCTGGATAAGATTAGTCCCAATGCAAGGGCAGAACGAATTTTGACAAGTTTGCAAAAAGATTTGAAATTGAAAGACTTACCCGTTCATATTGAATGTTTTGATAATTCTAATCTACAAGGAACGAATCCTGTTGCAGCTTGTGTTGTGTTCAAAATGGCAAAACCCTCGAAAAAAGATTATCGGCATTTCAATATACAAACCGTTACCGGAGCAAACGATTTTGCCTCAATGGAAGAGGTCGTGTGTCGAAGATACAAACGCTTGATGAATGAAAAACAGGATTTGCCGCAACTTATTGTGATTGACGGCGGAAAAGGACAACTTTCGTCAGCTTCGCTCGCTTTGCAAAAGCTGAATCTTAATGGAAAAATAGCAATCATCGGTATTGCTAAAAAATTGGAAGAGATATATTTCCCGAATGATTCTGTTCCAATCTATCTTGACAAAACCTCTGAATCTTTGAAAATTATTCAATTTCTACGAAACGAAGCACACCGCTTTGGCATTACTTTTCATCGGAAAAAACGCTCTAATGCATTCCTGAAATCTGAACTTTTGTTGATTGACGGAATAGGAGAAAAATCTGTAAATAAACTATTTACATCATTGAAATCTTTTGATAATATCAAAAATGCTTCCCTTGAAAAGTTGCGCGAAATTTTGTCGAAAAAACAAGCAGAAGCAATATTTCGCTATTTTAATCCGAACAATTAAGCCTTTTTCGGAACAATTTTTGTACTATCCGTTTTTTTGCTGTGCCATAAATTATGTTGCCAACACTTCGTTAAAATTAAGAGTTAAGAATTTAATGCAATAACAATCAGACGGTTACAGTATTTGCGCAAAGTGTCAATATAAACTATTTATTATCAGTTTTTTACAAAAAACAACGAACTCTTGTTAGTTATGAATGAAAAATATAATAGCTTTGTGGTTCGATAATTTCTTGCGTCCAATTCATGAAAAAGAACTATGCTAATGACAAACATGATTGACAGTTTAAATATTGCCAAACCGGCAAATGCCGGTGCGAAAATCACAAAAGAAATTGATGACTTTACGTATCTTTCAGGCTGCTGTTACAAATATCAACCTATAGACGATAATATTCCGAAATCATACTTTTTTCCGAATTATCACAGTGAAATAAAAATGATTCCAAAAACGAATCCTGCTTTTGAATATTCCAATACAACTCCTGATTTTTTGATGATTTTTATTCTCTTAGCCTTTTCTATTTTTGCTTTTTTGCAACATATGTTCCCGAAATTTTTATCGAAAATCGTTGTTGCCATTTACAGCAATTATATGTTTCAGGTTATAAAACGCGACTTTAGTCCAAACTTTAAAAAAGCGGCTACCGGTTTTACTATTTTGTATTTACTAAACCTAAGCATATTTATTTATGAGTTGGTTTTGTTTTTCAATGCAGAGTCAAATGTCAGGTATCTTAGGTATTTTCTAATGTTTTTGTTGTTTGTTTTTGTTTATTTTATCGTTAAACAATATTTGATTAAACTATTGGGTTATATGTTAAATATTCAAGATATTGCTTTGGCATATTTAAAATATTTTGAGATTTCTATTCACATTTCCGGTATTTTTTTGATGATTTCCATTCTTTTAATCCCGTATATTGCAGCTTCGGTACAGCCTTTTTTTGTGTATTTTTCAATCTTAGTTTTCTTTTTTCTATATGTTTACAGGCTTGTCCGAAGTGTATTGATAATAGTTAAAAAAGATTTTTCTATTTTTTATATGATTTTGTATCTTTGTACCCTTGAAATTTTACCACTATTGTTACTCTATAAATATTACGTAAGGAATTTTATATAATCCGATTTTTGAATAATTAATTATTAATTCTGTAAGTTTTTAAATTAAAAACTTTATGAACAAAATCAAAAAAATTTTAGTTTCACAACCGGCTCCGACATCAAACAAATCGCCATACCACGATTTGGCGGAAAAAACGAATGTGAAAATTGATTTCCGTCCTTTTATAAAGGTTGAAAGTATTTCTCCAAAGGATTTTCGGAAACAAAAAGTAAATATCTTGAACCATTCGGCTGCCATATTTACAAGTAAAACATCTATTGACCATTTTTTTGAAATGGCAAAAGCCTTGAGAATTTCCATACCGGATTCCATGAAATATTTTTGTATCTCCGAAGCAGCAGCTTTCTATCTGCAAAAATATATCGTTTACAGGAAACGCAAGATCTTCTACGGAAAACGCACATTCGACGATTTAGTGAGTGCAATACTCAAACATAAAAATGAAAAGTTTTTATTGCCGCTTTCTGAGGTGCATAAAAAAGAAATCCCTGAAAAACTGACAAAACTAAATATAAACTACTCAAAAGCTATTTTATACAAAACCGTCAGCTGCAACTTGTCTGATTTGTCTTGTGAAGAATACGATATTTTAGTATTTTTCAGTCCTTTAGGAATTAAATCATTGTTTTCAAATTTTCCTGATTTTGCACAAAACGGAACACGCATCGCATCTTTTGGCAAAGCAACAGCAAGAGCCGTGAAAGAAGCAGGTTTGCGTTTAGATATTGAAGCCCCCAAAATAAATGCTCCCTCTATGAGCATGGCTCTTGAGATGTATATTAAAAAATACAACACCAAAGACACACGAAAAAAACTTTGATTTTTTATCTTTGCCCCAATTCATGAATGAATTGGGGTTTTTTATGAAAAATACGTTGAATAAAAGTGAGCGTTTGTGTAGTAAAAAGATATTTGACAAAATCTTTGCTCAGGGAAAAACTGTAAAAAATGATTTCCTGAAAATTATTTGGGTCTTTTCTGAAAATGAAAATAATTCTCCGGCGAAAGTTGCATTTGCCATCTCGAAACGTAATATTCGTAAAGCAACATCGCGAAACTTCATTCGCCGAAGAATCCGTGAAGCCTACCGAGTACGGAAAAAAATTTTATATACTTATTTACAAAACAATAACTTGCAAATTTCTTTCGTCATACTTTACAGGGCTTCAGAAATGAAAAATTTTAACCAAATAGAGGACGCGCTAAATGCTTTGCTCTTAAAATTTGTTGAAAAAATAGAGCTTGACACCAAACAATAAACGATGTTTGCCAAAACAATACTTATAATAAGTATTTGATATGACAATATTTCGCTAAAATAAACATAAAGCATCTTGATTATCAGTCCGGAAGACGGAAGTTGGAAGCCAAAAAGAAAAACTTCCTTCTCCCTACTTCTAACCTAAAATATAAAAATATGAAAAAAAAATTTAAACTCGGTATCGTTGGTATCTTTATCGTATTTATTTCCTTTGGCTTTGGGCGACCAAGCGAAAGTAATTTTGAGATTGTCAAAAATCTTGACATTTTTTATACCCTGTTTCGCGAGTTAAACAGATATTATGTGGACGAAATAGATCCGGGAAAAGTCATGAAAAGTGCAATTGATGCAATGCTGAAATCTCTCGACCCATATACAAACTATATTCCCGAAGCTGAGATTGAAGATTTCCGCTTCATTACTACCGGACAGTACGGAGGCGTAGGAGCTTTTGTGCAAACACGCGCAGATAAAGTTATCATTGAAGAACCCTATCCCGACTCGCCAATTGATAGAGCAGGATTGATTGCAGGCGATGAAATTCTTGAAATTGACGACAATTCGGTGAAAGGAAAAACAAGCGATGAAATTAGTAAAGCTCTTAAAGGACAACCCTCAACCAAAGTGAAATTGAAAATTAAACGATACAATCAAGACAAACCTTTTGTCAAAGAGATTGTTCGCGAAAAAATTCAAGTATCGAGTGTTCCTTACTACGGAATGCTTGAAGACAAGATCGCTTACATTAAACTGACAAATTTTCATTCAAAATCAGCAAAAGAAGTTAAAAGCGCTTTCCTTGATCTGAAAACAAAACATCAGCTTGATGGCGTAATTCTTGACTTGCGCGACAACCCCGGCGGATTACTTATTCAGGCAGTACACATTGTAAATATTTTTGTGCCGCAAGGCAAAGAAATCGTCTATACCAAAGGAAAGATCAAGGAAGGAAATAACCGATTTTATACGCTTTCAACACCGCTCGACACGCTGATTCCGCTTGCCGTTTTGGTCAATCGAATGTCTGCCTCTGCTGCCGAAATCGTCTCCGGCGCAATTCAGGATTTAGACAGAGGTATCGTTATCGGACAACGAACCTTTGGAAAAGGACTTGTGCAAACAACAAAAAGTTTAAGCTACAATTCGCAATTGAAAATTACCACAGCAAAATATCATATCCCAAGCGGCAGATGTATTCAAGCCCTTGACTATTCGCATCGCAACCCTGACGGAAGTGTCGGGAAAATCCCCGACTCTTTAATCTCCGAATTTAAAACCGCCAATGGAAGGAAAGTCTTTGATGGCGGAGGAATTTCGCCCGACATTAAAGTGCCTGAAAATAATTATAGCGAGGTAACTAAAGCATTGAGACGCAATAATATTATCTTTGACTTTGTTACTGATTTCTATTTCAAACATGATAGCATTGCAAGTGCTAAAGATTTTAAAATCTCTGAAGCAGACTTTGTCGATTTTGGAAATTTTGCCGAAAAAATGAATTTCTCTTATAAAACAAAATCTCAAAAGAAACTCGATGATTTGAAAAATGTTGCAAAATCAGAAAAATACTACCGACAAATGAGTGAAGAATTTAAAAAGTTGGATAAATTGCTTGCGCATAACATCAAAAGAGATTTTGAACTAAATAAAGACGAAATTTCCTTATTGCTGAATTCCGAAATAGCTGCAAGATATTATTTCGGGAAAGGAAGAATAGAATCAGAATTATCTCAGAATAAGTATGTTGAATGCGCAATCAAAAATCTTGTAGATACAGCCAAGTATAACGAAATTTTGAATATCAAGTAAGCAATTATCGTCGTTGTTTGTCGTTTTTGTGATGAATCAATAATTCGTGTTTGAAACAAAAGAAAAAATTTTTCGTATAAGACAAAAGAAAGCATTTATTTTTGAAATTCGATGATTTCGAGAATTGCTTTGTACATAATTTTACTCTCTGATTTTATCTTTAACTGTTGAGCAGGCTTTTTTTCTTTTAAAAAAAAGAATTTTAAGCCTGTTTTTTTCATAATTGGCTTGATTTATGTTGAAACTTTTTTCGGAAAATGTATTACCTTACAGAATTATATGAAAAAATTGATATTAATTGTTACATTTGTATAATTTTATCCGGAAATTGATAAATTGTATATTATTCTAAACCAAATGATATGAAAAATCTTTCAATTACTTTTATATTCTTTTGCATTTTATCTTTTTCTTTAAGTGCTCAAAATAAGGGAATTGTTATTACTAACGATTTTTATAAACATTTTAAGGGAACAGCAAAAGAAATAAACCAGAAAACACAAGAGAGAGTCGAAATGGAAATCCATATGAACCTTCGCCGTCATGGACAAAAAGTTACAGGTTCGTATTACAACAATGTTGATGAATCTTTTTACTCGCTTATCGGAGAAATTAAAAACAATCGCGAATTGGTTTTAAATCAGTTTGATTATAAATTTTATATAATTGGAACTTTTAACGCGACCTTTTTCAATGAAACAACTTTGGTGGGAACATGGAAACACATTGAACAAGAAAGGCAAATGGCTTTTAATGTAAAGCTCGACTATTCAAACAGCGTAGAATTTAAAAACTATACAGACACGAGTGTTTATCATATTGCAGAAAACAAAAAAAATCCTTTCTGTTTCTTGAATTTAGACTACCTGCATCCTGTAAAATACGCTAAAAATCAAGCCGTAATTCCTTTTGCTGCTTCAAGCATCGAGAAAAGTTTTTTTGGTTCGTTTAATGTAACCGGAGAGCCTGAACACGACATCGAAAGAAAAAAAATGGACATTTTTGCAGATTATAGAAATATTGTCGAGAAGCAATTTAATTTTGCAAAAAAAGCCAAAATGCTGAATAAGAACAATCTAATTATATACAACAGATTGAATAAAATTACAACAAATATTTATTACAATTCCGACGGAATTTTATGTTTGTCCAAAGACTCTATTGAAGAAGCCGGAGGCGAAGCCATTACCGAAGGAAAGACCTTTTTTGTTTTGGATATGAAATCGGGCAAGAAACTGAATGTTGACGAGCTGTTTTTTTATCCGAAATACAAAAGTATGATGAGGGACGCTTTTGTTGAAAAAATAAAAGAATGGCTGGAAGTGGAATCAATGAAAGAATTGAAAGAGCAAGGATTTGACGAAGAGTTTATTCTGCTTAACAAAAACTTTTATGTCGATAGGTATGGATTAGGCTTTTATTTCAACCCGTTTGAGATAAACGAACGATATGTCAGAGTGTATTTTACATGGCGTGAGTTAGTGCCTTACTTGAAAGAGAAGAGTCCGGTCTCTCACTTGTTTCCTGATGATCTTAAATTTGCGGAACGGGTGTTGCAGCCGGAAGACATGCTGCCCGAAAAAACAGCCACGACAACAACCGACGAAGACGACGAGTATCTTCCGACTATTATTCTTCCTTCCGACGACGAAGAAGGAGGTGTTGTTTTTCCTGACGACGATGACGAAGGAGGCGTTATTTTCCCTGACGACGACGGTGACGGAAAAAATTAAGTTGTCTCATACCCAAAAAACGTCCGAGAATTTTTATTCTCGGATTTCTAATGCGCTTCTAACCAGTTTTTTCCTACCCCGATATCTACTTTTAGAGGGATTTTAAGTTGTGCTGCATTTTCCATTTCTCGTGTCAAAATTTCTTTTATTGTTTCTACTTCCGCTGCGGGAACGTCTAAAACAAGTTCGTCATGAACCTGAAGAATAATTTTTGCCTGCAAGCGGCCTACTTCAATTTCCGACTGGATTTTTAGCATTGCAATTTTGATAATGTCAGCAGCACTTCCCTGAATTGGAGCATTTATGGCATTTCTTTCCGCAATTCCCTTAACCACTCTATTGGCTGAGTCAATATCTTTCAATCTGCGTTTTCTGCCAAACAGCGTTTCTACCGCTTGGTTTTTCCTTGCGTTCTCGATACATTGCGCCATGTACTCTTTCACTTTCGGATAGGTGTTGAAATAGCCGTCAATAAGCCGTTTTGCTTCGCTTCTTTTAATTTTCAGGTTTTGCGCCAGCCCAAATGCCGAGATGCCGTAAATTATCCCGAAATTTGCCGATTTTGCCTGCGAGCGCATCTCTTTGCTTACTTCTGAATGTTCAATTTTATTGATTTTTGCCGCCGTTGCCGTATGAATGTCCTCGTTGTTTAAAAATGCGTTAATCATGTTTTTATCTTCACTCAAATGAGCCATCAGGCGCAATTCGATTTGTGAATAATCAGCAGCAACCAATAGATTGTTTTCGTTTTCCGGCACAAATGCTTTTCGTATTCTTTTGCCTTCTGCGGTACGAATAGGAATATTTTGCAAATTGGGGTTTGTCGAACTCAATCTGCCTGTCGATGTAACAGATTGATTGAACGAGGTGTGTATCTTGTTCGTTCTGCTGTTGATTAATTTGGGCAGCGAATCGGCATAAGTATTCAGCAATTTGTTTAGTGTTCTGAATTCTAAAATGAGGGGAATAATTTCATGACTGTCAATCAATTTGGTCAATTCTGATTCGCTTGTTGAGTATTGCTTTGTTTTCGTTCTTTTGGGCTTATCAACAATTTTTAATCTCTCGAACAAGATTTCTCCCAATTGTTTGGGCGATGCAATATTAAATTCAACGCCTGCTAAATCAATTATTTTTTGTTTTATCTGCTTGATTTTCTCAATAAGTTCGTCGGAATATTCTTTCAATGCTGTTTCGCTTATGCTCACACCATTGATTTCCATTTTTGTCAAAACCTTGATCAAAGGCATTTCAATTGTTGTGAACAAATTGTAGAGATTTTCCTCTTTGAGCATTGGTTCGAAAAACGATTTCAGTTGCAAGCTGATGTCTGCGTCTTCGCAAGCATAGTCTGTTGCTAATTTAATTGGCACAGAACGCATTGTTCGCTGGCTTTTTCCTTTTTTCCCAATGAGGCTTTCTATCGAAACCGTTTGATAATCCAAATAGGTTTCGGCAAGAAAGTCTAAATTATGTGGCATTTCAGGATAAAGTAAATAATGAGCAATCAGGGTGTCAAACAAATTTCCTTTTACTTCAATTCCGTATTGATGAAGAATGAGTATGTCAAATTTGATATTTTGTCCTATTTTGCTAATTTCTTCATTTAAAAATATATGCTTAAATTCACTTAAAGTGTTTGTTGTTTGTTCTCGATCTTTCGTAAAGGGAATATAATATGCATTGTTTTTCTCTAAGGAAAACGAAATTCCTACAATTTCAGCCGAGTGAACATCAAGTCCTGTGGTTTCCGTGTCAAAACAAAATTCTTTTGTATTTTCAAGTTTGCAAAGCAGCTCTTTTCTTTTTTCGGCACTGTCGAGCAGCACGTAATTGTGTTCTGTGTCAGAGAGCGTCTTTAGCGTTTTTGGCGGAGTTTCTATTGTTATGGTTTCTTCAAAAAGGTTTTTTTGGACAAATTCGCCTGTTTTATGAAATTTTTTTCCTATGCGGTTTAAAATTGTTTTAAATTCAAGTTCGGTAAACAGTTGGTTTAGTTTCTCGAAATTCGGAGTTGTGAGTTGCAATGCGGTTTCGTTAAAATCAACAGGGCAATTGAGTTCTATTGTTGCCAGTTTTTTTGACAGATAAACATTCTCTTTCGATGCGATAAGGTTTTCTTTCTGTTTTCCTTTTAGTTTTTCTATGTTTTCATATATTCCGTTGATGCTGCCAAAACGGGCTAAAAGTGTTTTTGATGTTTTTTCGCCAATACCTTTAGCTCCGGGAATATTGTCTGACGAATCGCCCCAAAGTGCGAGTATATCAATAAACTGTTGAGGAGTATCAATCTCGTATTTTTTTGTTACTTCTTCAATGCCAAGCACTTCTATTTGGTTTCCCATGCGTCGAGGTTTGTAAAGAAAAACATTTTTTTTCACCGCCTGACAAAAATCTTTGTCAGGAGTCATCATATAAACGTCAAAGGTATCTTCCGGTGCTTTGTGTGCCAAAGTGGCAATTATATCGTCTGCTTCAAAACCATTTTTTTCGATTATCGAAATGTTAAAACCTCGAATAATTTCTTTTATTACCGGAATTGATGCTCTGATGTCTTCCGGGGTAGGAGGGCGGTTGGCTTTGTATTCAGCATACAACTTGTGGCGAAAAGTTGGCTCAGGTGTGTCAAAGACCACGCCGATATGGCTTGGGTTTGTGTTGCTCAACACATCTAAGAGAGTATTCGTAAAACCATAAATTGCCGAAGTATTTGTGCCTTTTGAGTTTATTCTCGGATTTTTTATAAAAGCATAATATGCTCTGTAAATGAGAGCATAAGCATCTAATAAAAGCAATTTTTTTTTCATCTGTTTGTATTTTTGTTGTTGGGTTTTTCTTTTTACTTCAGTTCTTAATATTCGAGATGTGAATATACTTTTTTGTATATTTTCCTGAACCAAATGGTATATTTTTCGGGATTTTTTTCTACATCGGCGTGCAAATCATCAAAAGCAATGTATTTGTAGGCTGCAACTTCAGCAGTGTTAATGTTTGGACGATTGTCAGAAAATCCGATAAATACGTGATCCAGTTCATTTTCTGTTAATTCATTGTCTAATTTTTCTTTATATATAAAATGAAAAATTTCTTTCAAATCGGCTTTCAAGCCCATTTCTTCGTCTAATCTGCGGGTTGCAGCATGCCGATTGTCCTCTTTCGGATAAGGATGTGTACAAGCAGTATTCGTCCACAAACTGTTTGAATGGTATTTGTGTGCAGCCCTTTGTTGCAACAACCATTCCTTTTTTTTGTTGAAAATAAACACAGAAACCGCCCGATGCAATTTTGATAAGCGGTGTGCTTCCATTTTTTCCATTGTGCCTATTGCTCTGTCATTTTCATCTACTAATATTACCAAATTCTGCATCATTTTTTCAATGGTTTTAAAAATATTTCGTCAATATTTTGGAGCATTTAACGATATTGCAATGTCGGCAGGAGTTTTTTTATGCTTTTGCAGACTCAGAACAAAAAATATTTTTATAGTTTCGAGAGTATGTATGTTTGGCGCAAAGCAGAATGTTTTTGTTTTTATATAAATTATTGATTGTCTTTTGCATACCATTCCGAAAATGAAGTAATGGTTTCATACAATTTCAGGCTGTATAATTTTACATTTGGAGGAAAAGCGTTTTTTAATCGTTTTGAAAAATCAATAATAATATTCTCGCAGGTTGGTTGGTAATCAACAACAATACATTTGTCAAACATTGCGCTTGGGTTCTCTTGTATTTCTTGTGCCGATGTTTTTGATAAGAGAAGTGCATGATCAAACTTTTGCACAATTATCTCATTGACAATTCTTTTTAAGTCGCCAAAATCAATAGCCATTCCAAATTTAGAGTTTTTTTCCTCATCAATTGTTGTTCCTATCAAACTTACGAACAATCGGTATGTGTGTCCGTGAATATTTTTGCAAGCACCGTCGTAATTGTGAAGAGCGTGTGCCATTTCAAAATTAAATTCTTTGGTAACCCTGATTATTTCCTGCATATTTTCTGTTTTATTTTTATTTCAACTCTTCGATGCTGCATTTGCTGACACATTCAACAATATGACTTAATGTATTGTATTTTAATGAGTAAAATGTGTTTTTTCCCTCTCTTTTTGATATTAAAATACCTTTGTCTTTTAGTATTCCGAGATGATGCGAGGTGCTTGATTGCTCAATGCCTAACAATTCGTGAATTTCTGTTACCGTCAGTCTTTTTCCGTCTTCCAAAAAGCCCAATATTGAAATCCTCATCGGGTGTGCTATTGCTTTTAACATGCTTGCCGCCTGTTCCAACTGTTCTAATGTCAATTCGTTAAATTTCATAATAAATCCGAATAAGCGTTTATTAATGCAAATATATACATATTTGCTTAATTTTTAAAGTTTAAGTTTTTTTCTATTAGCTCAAACGCACGAAATTAGTTTTTTTGTTTTTCTGAAAATTTTAGTACTGTAAACCTGTAATTTTAAAATTACTTGAGTTTTTATGTGTGAAATTATTAAAAATACAAATCTTATGCCCTTTGCGATAAAATTAAAATAAAGGAACAAATAATTGGTTCGATTTTTGATTCTTGTTGTTACAAAGATTAAATTTTGTACATAATTCTAAAAGAAACTTCTTGAATCTCAAACTTTATACTTATAAAATCGTAAAATTTGAAGATATATTTTTTGATAATTGTAAAATTAACATCAATACAGCCATGAAAAAACTTTTTATTATTATTTTACTCTTTTTCTTATCCGGATTTCTAATTTTTGCACAAAAAAAAGAGCTGAAAAAAGGCAACAAAGCTTTTGCTAAGAAGCAATATGCTAAAGCTCTTCATTATTTTAACACAGCAAGCTCGAAAGGCGCAAAATTGTCTCCCTCTGATTTACAAAATATAGCAAATTGTAATTATTATCAAAGAAATTTTGGCGAAGCAAAAGAATATTTTGACCAAATCTCAAAAGATGATATGCGTAAAGAAGCCTTGGGCAATTATGCAAAGCTGCTGCAACATTACGGTTTCTATGGCAAAGCACTTATGTTTTTCGATGCTGCTATGGAAAAAGGAAGCACCGATCCTGTTGTGAAAATCGGGAAAGAATCCTGCAAGTGGGCGCAGGAAAACAGCACCTCTTCAGGCTACGAGCTTACAAAAGCCGACGTAATAACCGACGGGCGTTCTTTCGGCATCAGCTTTTTCCAAGACGGCATCATTTATTCGGCAGAAAGCAAGAAAGGCGGAATCGACCGATATGGAAATCCGTTTACCGACATGTTTTATGTCGAGTACGACAATGCTGTAATTGGCACTCCGAAATTGCTTTCCGAAAATTTTGCTGCTCAAGGACACGAAGGGTCTTCCGTTGTTTACGAAGACGGCAATGCAATCATATACACACAAATTACCGAAGGAAAAAAAGGAACCCACATGAAATTAATGACGGCAAAGCTCGAAGGCAACGAGTGGGGAAAACCCAAACCACTATCGTTTAACTCAAAAAAATATTCGTGTGCCTATCCTTCCATCTCGTTTGATGGCGAAACCCTCTATTTTGCATCGGACATGCCCGGCGGATACGGAGGTTTCGACTTGTATTATGCCAAACGGAATGGCGATTCTTGGGGAAATCCGGTCAATCTGGGCGAAGACATAAACACGGAAGGAGATGAAATTTATCCTTTTGCCGAAAGAAGCAACGGGATTTTATTTTCTTCAAACGGACACCTCGGCTTTGGCGGACAAGATATATTTTTCGCAACAGGCTCAAAAACAGAATGGACTGAAGTTGTAAATATGAAAAAACCGATAAATTCATCGAAAAACGATTTTGCTTATTTCGACGATCCTTTAGAAGCCGAAAGAGCATACATGACCTCAAACAGAGAAGGAACGGGCGAAAATGAAATCATATATGTTGTGAAAGCACTTACAACGCCCCAATTGAGCAGCGAAGATATTTTGAATGAAGATACTTGGGCAAAAAAAGAGGAAGACAGCTCGTCTGACTTTGATTCTTTTTTGAGCGATGATGATGCCGCTGATGAGGATTCCGACGGAAACACAACAAACGAATCGTCGGAGCTTGATGACTTCTCTGAAAGTGATACTTCCGATGACTCGTTTGACAGCACTGAAAGTGAATCGGATTCAGAAGAAATGACAATGGAAGAACAATTGAGAGCCATGATGGGCGAAGATGCTGTTGTTTACCGTGTGCAGTTTATGTCGTCGCGTAAAGCAAAAAACAAGGTAAAACTTGACGAAACCGGCGATTTTGTTTATCGGTATTTTTATGAAGGATTGTATCGTTATACTGTTGGGGAATTTTACGACCCGGAACCTGCTATTGACTTGAAAAAAAGACTGCAAGAATTTGGTTATACAGACGCTTTTGTTGCCACTTTCCGAAAAGGCGAGCGTGTTCTTGATGTGCAAGTATATAAAAGAACAGAATAAAAAAATCCGGAGCTGTTATATTTTGCAAATTTAATCTCTTCGGACAAAATATCGTAAATATGGCGGGTAAAATGCGAAAATACTAAAAATTAACATATTGCCCGCCATAGCATTATATACCTTGTGTGCATTCGTTATTTTCTAATATTTCTAATAATTTTTTTTGAATAAGTATTGGATTTGTTTCTTTGAACCCAATATTCCAAAATTCCGACAAATTGTATATCTGCTGTTCTTGTCCAAACTACATTGCGTTTAACCATTCCAAATTTCTTTTATTCATTGCTTCTTGAGAAATCATTTTTTTATTTTTAATATCCTGTTCACTCATTTCAAGCATAATCTTTTGTTCTGCTGTTAATTTTGTCACATCTGATTCAGGATATGTTGATAATATCAATTTATCCAAAGCAATCAAAAAATCTTTATTGTCAATTGATTGTATTTTGTCAATTAAACCTTTTTTTATATTTTCAACTGTTATCATTTTATCCAATTTTGCATCTACAAACGTCAAACAAAATACTAAACTTTCCTAATGCTGTTTGTTTTTCTTTTTTTCAGGGTAAGGTTTGTCCAAACGACTTACAATGATTGAAATTGCTGCAAAAACCTGACATCGTTTTCAAAAAAATACCTCAAATCATTGATGCCGTATTTGCGCATCGCAATGCGTTCTATTCCCATGCCAAATGCGAAACCTGTATATTTTTCAGGATCGATATTTCCGTTTACTAAGACATTCGGGTCAATCATTCCGCAACCGAGAATTTCTATCCAGCCGGTGTATTTGCATACGTTGCAACCTTTTGCTCCGCACAGCGAACAGCGAATGTCCATTTCTGCCGATGGTTCTGTAAAAGGAAAATACGAAGGGCGCAGGCGAATTTCTGTTTTCTCGCCAAAAAATTCTTTGGCAAAATAGAGCAAAGTTTGTTTCAAGTCTGCAAATGATACATTTTTGTCGATATACAAGCCTTCTATCTGATGAAACACACAGTGCGCTCGAGCTGATATGGCTTCGTTGCGGAAAACTCGTCCCGGAGAAATGGTGCGGATTGGTGGTTGCATTCTTTCCATATCGCGCGCTTGAACCGACGAGGTGTGCGTTCTGGGCATAATATTCGGATTTTTTTCAATAAAAAACGTATCTTGCATATCTCTTGCCGGGTGTTCTTCCACGAAATTTAGAGCCGAAAAAACATGCCAATCGTCTTCAATTTCAGGTCCTTCTGAAACAACAAAGCCAATGCGTTTGAAAATTTCAACAATTTCGTTTCTTACAAGCGAAATCGGGTGGCGGCTGCCGAGCTTTAGCGGACTTCCCGGCAAGCTGGTGTCGATATTTATTGATTTTTTTTCTTCTTTTGAAAGTTTGCTCTGAAGTTCTGCAATTTTCTCTTGTGCAAAATTTTTCAGCTTATTTAATTTTTGTCCGACTTCTCTTTTCTGCTCATTCGGAACGGTTTTAAAATCAACAAACAACTGAGAAATTTTCCCTTTTTTGCTCAAAAATTTAATTCTGAGTTGTTCTACATTTTCTTTGCTTTCTGCTTTTAATGATTCTACTTCCTGTAAAATATCCTGAATTTTATCTAACATTGTATATCTTTATTATAATGTATGCTTATTTTATTCTTTTTTGTTTGATTTTGACCGTTTTTATTTTAACATCTTCCAGCGGTCTGTCTGCCCTGTCGCATTTTACAACAGCAATGGAATCAACAACATTTAATCCGCTGATTACTTCGCCAAACACGGTGTAAGCATTGTCAAGATGTGGCGTTCCTCCGATTGTTGTGTAAAAATGACGTTGCTTGTCTGTAAATTTTTTATTCATTCTTTTTTCAAAGATGTTTAAATCGTCGTTGCTAAATTTTTTTCCTTGCACAATATAGAACTGCGAACCGGAGCTTTTTCGTTCGGGATTTACGCGATCGCCCATTCTTGCGGCTGCCACAGCTCCTTTTTTATGAATAAATGCCGTGTCGATTTCTGCATCAATTTGATAGCCCGGACCTCCATTTCCCAGTCTGTCGCCTTGTTTGGCATTTTTAGAATCCGGATCGCCTGTCTGAATCATAAAATCTTCTATCACACGATGAAATAATACGCCGTCATAGAATTTCTCTTTGGCTAATTTCACGAAATTTTCCTTGTGCTTTGGTGTGCCGTCGTACAGCATAATTTCAATTTCGCCATAATCCGTATCAATAACCGCAACGGTTGCTTTTTTGCTTGCACAAGAAAACAGAAAAAATCCGATTAAAATAAACAATATATACCGCTTCATTACCATTATAATATTTAATTGAATATGTTTTTAAAAGCTGCTAAGATATAAAATTTGCAAGAAAGAAAACCATTTGTCGAAGATTTTCGCACGCCAAAGGCAAATTTTAATGCTGAAACCTGCAAGAAAGAAGCATTAAAAACAAAAAAACAGTGCATGAATATCGAACAAAATGCTTACCGCTCCGAATCTCTTTCTTATCTTTGCAAGATGGGGAAAGCAATTGATGCCTAAAATTATGCAAACAAGAGGAAAAAAAGAACATGGACGCAATGTGCAAAAGGGAAAAAAGCCAAAAATCAGCATAATTACAGTTGTTTATAACAGCCGTAAGTTTATTGAGAAAACAATTTTAAGCATTGTTCAGCAAAAATGTCGTGATTTTGAATACCTTGTAATCGACGGAGGTTCGACCGACGGAACGCTTGAGGTGATTGAAAAATATGAACATCAAATAGATAAATGGATTTGCGAGCCGGACAAGGGAATTTATGATGCCATGAATAAGGCAATAAACATTGCCGAAGGAGATTTTTTGTGGTTTATCAATTCCGGAGATTTAATTTTTTCGCAAGAAACAGTCTGTTCTATCTTAAAATTTATGGAGCAGAAAGCAGATATTATTTACGGCGAAACCGAAATTATCGACCAAAACGGCGAAACTGTTGGCATGCGTCGGCTGAAAAGTCCGAACAAACTCAACTGGAAAAAATTCCGATACGGCATGTTGGTTTGCCATCAATCTATTTTAATACGAAGAACAATTGTCTCGAATTTCAATTTACGCTACAAATATTCTGCTGATTTTGATTGGGTAATCGACGCGATGAAGAAAACAGACAATATTGCAAATACGCAACTAAAGCTGTCGAAATTTATGAAAGGCGGACAAACGGCAAAAACGATACTGCCCGGTTTGGTGGAACGATTTCGTATCATGACAAAATATTATGGGCTGATTTCTACGGTTTTTTCGCATTTTTATATATTCTATCGCCTGATTTCGCATCTTATCGCTCGTAAAAAAACTGCCTGACTTTTTAATTTTAACGAAGTGTTGATATTTTTGAATGCAAGATTATTTTACTACGGGTATTAAATTTGCGCGATTTTAAAAATTATAAATTTGATTTTTATAAATTTGCGGAAAATTAAGCAATTTGTGATAAAGCATTTTTTCATATTCATTACTACTGTCGTGTTGTTCACATCTAACGCTTTTAGTCAGTTGAACAAATACGGAGTACCATTTATAACCAATTATATTCCAAAAGAATACGGAGAACATTCTCAGAATTGGGATATTGTTCAAGATAATCGAGGTGTCATGTATTTTGCCAATGGCAACGGTGTTTTGGAATATGATGGAGCAAACTGGAGATTGATTGAAGTTGCCAACAAATCAACAGTATGGACACTTGCCGTTGATACGGCTACCGGACTCGTTTTTGTTGGCGCAAACGGAGAGTTCGGCTGCTTGCTTCCCGACTCATTAGGATTGATGCAATATTTTTCCTTATCTCAGTTTTTGGACTCAACAGTAAGCAAATTCGGACGAATATACAGCACAATTGTAATGGAACGTGGAGTTTACTTGAACACAAAAAATCATATTTACCGCTTCAATAAACAATATCTTCCGAAACTTTATAACAATGAAGCTATTGCGAAAGATAGCTTGTTTAGGTATTGGAAATCGGAAAGCTCGTTTCGCATATTGTGTCGCTATAAAAATGATTTGTTTATTTCGCAAAAAAAAATTGGTTTAATGAAAATACAAAACGATGCTTTGTTTGTTTGTGATACCACGCAAAACGCATCAGGTCGTTATATTATTCCGGTTTTTATTTTAGAGCGCAAGGGACAAGCGGGCTTGTTATGCTCTTTCGACTCGGAACTCTTCGGCTTTGGCAAAGAAAATAACTACACCCTGTCTGATGTCAATTTCAAAGACGAAAAAAAATTGATTAACGAAATATGTTACAACGGGATTTCGATAGATGCCCACGAGCTTGCTTTTGTTACGCTAAAAAACGGATTGTACATTAGCAAACCTGACGGAAAAATCACAAACCATATCAATGAAAAATTTGGTTTGCAGAACAATATGGCATTTGATGTAAGTTTAGACATGAACAACAACATCTGGCTGGCGTTGAATACGGGCATTTCAAAGCTTGAAACTTCTTCGCCTTTGTCTGTCTTAGACGAATCTGCCGGACTTAAAGGCTACATCTCGGATATTATTCGCTATCGCGACACTTTGTATGTTGCAACAAGTTTGGGCGTTTACTATCTTGACTACACTTCCGGATATCCGAATTTCATACCTGTCGAGGGCGGAGATACCGAATGCTGGAATTTTGTCAATTTCTCCATCGACTCTTTGGGTATCAATAAATTGTTGGTCGGCTCGAATACAGGCATTAGCGAAATAAAAGATTCAAAATCAACAACAATAATCTCAGGAAATTACAACTATAAGATTCATCAAAGCCCGAAAGCGAAAAACGTATTGTTTTGCGGAAGAGACAACGGGCTGTTTTACCTGAAATATACAGACGGTAAATGGTCAGACTTTTCGCATGTTGATGAAATAACCAATGCCGTTTTCTTTATTGATTCGGATAATGAGGGAAATCTTTGGGTTTCGACAGATTATAACGGCGTTTACAAGCTTGATTTTGCCGAAAATATGGAAAAATGTAATTTAGCGTATTACGATACGACCTCCGGACTTCCTCTAAATGAACGAATCAACGTCAGCTGTACGGACAAATATGTTTTTGCACTCACTGAAAAAGGTTTATACCAATACGATAAAAATGAAAATACCTTCAAAAGCAGCAATGTTTTTGGTTCTTTTTTCGCAAAGCAAACGCTTGAGACAAGTTTGTTGAAAATGACACCGAACGGAGATGCAATTATTAATTTCATTGAAAACAAAAAAGACTGTTTGGCTTTTGTTTCCTTTGATAAGGAAACAAAAGAAATACACCACTCATTTCCATTTCAAAGGCTTCAGGAAAAACGTATTACAACAATCTATCCTGAAAAAGATTCCATAATTTGGTTCGGAAGCCCCAACGGATTGTTTTCTTACAATTCGGCAAAGAAAAAAAAACAGGAAAAAAAGTTTTATGCCCTAATCCGAAAAGTTATCTCCGGAAACGACTCGGTATTATATTACGGCACAGACTTGTGCTTGCATAAATCGGAACAAAATAATCAGCCCCAAAGTAAAATAGCGGAAACGAAATTGAACTACCGAAACAACGACATCTCGTTCTATTACGTTTCGCCCTATTTTGTAGAAGAAAAAAGTCTGAAATACAGCTATTACCTCGAAGGATACGATAAAAAATGGTCTGACTGGACAACAAAAAGAGAAAAAGAATACACCAACCTTTTCGAGGGAAAATATACATTCAAGGTAAAGGCTTTGAACATTTACAAACGCGAGAGCGAAATTGCAGAATATACATTCACCATTCTTCCGCCATGGTATCGGCGAACCTTAGCTTTTGTTGTTTACCTTATTTTAACCATTATCTTAATCCGGCTGATTGTTAAAATATACACACGAAGGCTTATCAAAGAAAAAGAGAGACTTGAGGCAATCGTAAAAGAACGAACGGCTAAAGTTGTTCGGCAAAAAGATGAACTTTTCGAGCAAAAAGAAATGATTCAGGCACAGGCTGATGAGCTTGAAATAAAAAACATTGAACTGGAGAAACTCTCGATTGTTGCAAGCGAAACCGACAATGCAGTTGTCATCATGGACGAAAAAGGGAATTTCGAGTGGGTAAATGAAGGTTTTTCCAGAATGTTTGGCTATCAACTTCCTGAACTCATAGAACATAAAGGGAAAAATATTATTGGCAATGAAACCACCGACGAGATTAAAAATTTGATAAAAAGCTGCATTCAAAACAAAAGACCTGTAATTTATGAATTTGAAATCAGCACAAAATGAGGAAATTTCCCTATAAGTGCTTTGATAAGAGGTGTCATATGTAATTCGGCAATTGATTTGGGCGAAAAAGGTCCCGACTTTCAGTACGGATACGGAGCATTAAATGCGCTTAAAGCAAAGGAATGTCTCACAAACAACAATATTACGGCAGAAAACGGTTTTGAAGTCATAAGTCTTGACAACGCAACAAACACCATAGACCGAACAATTACCATTGCCAACAACAATGTAGCCGAACTGAGGGTAATGATATGCTGGACAGAGAAAGGAGGAACTCCGAACTCAACTATCGCGTTGGTTAATGATATTGATTTAAAAGTAAGCCCCGGAAGTGACCCTGCAGAATATTTCCCATGGATATTAAACCCGAAAGCTCCGTCAATGCCCGCCATAAGAGGCGAAGATCACTTGAATACCATAGAACAGGTTACGATACAAAACCCTCAAGCCGATGATTACACAATAAACGTGAGAGCAAACTCTCTTCCTTATGGAGCACAAGATGTTGCACTGATTGTAACCCGAATAATGAAAAACAAAGTAAACCTTTTGTATCCGCTTGGAGGAGAAGTATTAAGTCCGGGAAATGTCGAACGCATACGCTGGGAGGCTGAAGGGGCAAATGCAAATGCTAAGGTAAACATAGAATTTTCAGAAAATGGAAATACTTGGAGAAAAATAGCCACTGTTTCTGCCCAAAAAATGTTCTACGATTGGAACGTGCCACAAACAACAAGCAAGAAAGCAAAAATAAGAGTTTCCAAAGAAAGTTCGGGTACGAGCCAAGAATTTGCAATCGTCGGAACACCGCAAAACCTGCGTGTAAGTTCCGATGTTTGCGGCAATGAGGCTTTGCTCGAATGGAATGCCGTAGCAGGAGCCGAGTATTATGAAGTCTTTTGTGTTCCGCACGATCTGAATACACCTATTGCAACAAACATAAGCAGAACACACTTTCTCTTGGACGGACTCTCGCCCAATCCTGACAATTTCTTTGCTGTCAGAGCCGTAGTCAATGGTGTTGCCGGACAACGCACTCCTGCAATAGCCGTGAATCCGGTTTCCCCGATTACAAAAGCACAAATCAAAAACGCAACCACAGGAGGAGCTCTTGATGATTTTAACCAATATTTTTCTGAATTTTATCATTTACAACACAATAAAAATGCAAATGTCCATTTCGTACCCAAAAATCCCTCAGATGTATTTATTCGTTTAGAAGGAGGTTTTGTTAATGAAGATTGGGTTTCAAACTCAAACCAAACACATGCTTGGCAGAACAACACAACGCATCATGCGAGTTTGGTAACTTGCCCTATTTCGGCTGCCGAAGTAGAAGATTTAATGTTAGAATTTGACCTTCGACAAAGAGCGAGTTTTGCCCCGAACCATAGTTGGTTTAGAGTTTTGGCAAAAGGAACAGGCAACGAGTTCAAAGCCTTGAAAGACATAAAAGGTCGTGAGAACTTTAATCCCCAAAGCCTGTCTGACGACGATTGGCAACATGTTGTTTTCGATTTGTCTGAATATGCCGGTTGTAATTTCACCCTGAAATTTCAATCTTCGTGTAAATATGCTTCCGGCGTGGCAGCCAATGTTCCGCAAGGCGATGTGGTCGATTTGGACAATATAAAACTGTCTGTCCCGCCTCAACACGACATTGGTGTTATTGCCATTAAGCAACCTAAATGTGGACCGAATTTGAGCGATCAAGAAAAAATAGAGGTAGAAGTGTATAACTACGGACGACAACCCGTGAATGATTTCACGCTGGATTTGTATGTTGATAATACCCTTGTTGCTTCAGAAAATTTCACGGGAGTTACAATTTTTGGCTGGGATTCTAAAACATTTACATTCAATGCTACTGCAGATTTGCACAATGTCGGAGAGCATGATATTCGCATTGTTGCAACTCTTACGGACGATGAAAATAGTGATAACGATCAACTTCAGGTAAAGGTAGAAAATTTTGGAAATTTGTATGTCATGGAGTCCGGATTCGGACACCAAGTACACATTCCTCAAAATGGGAATATTAATTTCGTTGATGATGGACGCAATGGCGACTATTCAGCAGGTTTTGAAGGAGTAGTAACATTTTATCCTGAGTTCCCGGGACAAATGATTGCGGTAGATTTTGACTTTCTTGATATTGAAGCAAACGACAATTGTTTGTTTGATTTTCTGAAAATTTACAACGGAAACAGCGTCAATGCTCCGCTTATTGCCCATTATTGTGGAACAAATACTCCGCAACAAATTGTTTCCGGTTCATACGACGGCAGTCTTACGTTCTATTTCAAGTCTGATGAAAATCTCGAAAAAGCAGGCTGGCGTGCCAATGTATCAAGCATAGATCCTTTGCCTTTTGATGCCGGAGTGATTGATATTGTTTCTCCGACAAATGGTGCACTCTCGGAAAATCAAGCAATAACAGTTCGGATTAAAAACTTTGGAAGTTCTACGATAGAAAATTTTGTAGTCAATTATCAAGTAGATTACGGAGAAGTAATTTCAGAAACCGTTGTCGGACCCATTGCACCGAATGCAACGCTGAATTATACTTTCACACAAAAAGCAAACATGGCAGATCCATACGTCTCGTATCGTATTGATGCTTTTACTGCATTGTCCGGAGATCAAAACTCTACCAACGATATGTATTTTGTCAAGCTAACAAACTCACCCAACTGTACAGCTTCGGGAGGAGGAGATGAATTCATACAATACGTAGATTTTGGAGACATTGACAATGCTTCAGGCGACGAAGGCTACGGCGATTTTCATCATCTGACAACAGATGTCATGTTTGGAGAATCTTATCCGATTGTCGTAACCAACGGAGGCGGAACTTATCCGCAAGATGTTTGCGGTGTGTGGGTCGATTGGGACGGAAACGGAAACTTTGACGACGGACTAATCGAATTAAAAACAAATGACGGCGGCTATACGTTCAAAGGAAACATCATTGCTCCGCCCGATGCAAAAGAAGGCGTAAAAAGCATAAGAATCAGAATCCAATACGATGGCGACCTCAAAGCTTGCGGGCATACACAATTTGGCGAAGTGGAAGATTATTCTTTGGTCTTAGGAGGGCTTTCTGTTACGAATGACGTGGGCATTAAGTCAATCGAGATGAACGAGCAGGTAAATTTCGGACCAATAACACCGCTTGTCAAAGTAGGCAATTATGGCGAATTGTTTCAATCTTTCGATTTGGTATTTGAAACCTCCGACGGATATAAAATATCTCAGAAAGTTACAGATTTACCTCCGGGAGAAATCCGAGAAGTATCTTTCCCTGAATGGATGCCAACTGGTGTCGGGCGCGTTTCTGTTGCTGCTTATATTGAAATTGAAGACGATAGACTATCGAACAATTACAAAACCCAAATTGTAGAAGTTATAGAAATGCAGAAAGCTTATGCCTATAATCTCGGAACAGCCAACATTCCGGAAGGCTACGTGCAGTTTTTCCTTGACGATCCAAGCGTTGTTGAATCCATTAATTCAAATCGGATTGTGCCGACATGCGGAACATGGGTTGAAGACAAATGGGTTGTTATCGGAGAGTACGACGAATATCTTTCCTATGCAATAATGTACTCCATAGACCCTGCAAGCGGCAAAGTAGAGGAAATGGCACATATTCCTTTTCCTATCGAAGCCTTGTCTTACGCATCAACGGTCAATGAAAGTTTCTTCAAACCATGTCCTGAAGACGGAACAGGCTGTTTCATGGGCTTAGAAGGAAATTTCGCCGTACTCGAAGGAAACCCATACACAAACTACACGCCATACAAAGTTCATTCCGGCAAATTATTTGGAATAGGCAAAGGAACAGACGGATATTATTTGCATAAGATTGACCTTGAAACAGGAGCAATCGATATAAACAAGAGTGTTTTCTTAGGAAACTCCATTTTTACAGGCTTGGCAGCAAATATTATTGGCGAATTGTATGCCTACAATCATACGGAACAAACGCTGTATTTTATCGACCCGATAACAGGAGACATCTATTTTCTCGGCGAAACAGATTTCCCGTCTCGATACACAAATTTGGATATGGAATTCGACAATCTCACGGGAATCTTATATTTGATCGGAACAAACGATGATACAGGAAAAAAAGAATTGCGTACTGTGGATTTATTAACAGGAAAAACAAAATTGCTTGGCGAACTCGGTGCTAAAATGGCAACAGGTCTTGCCATACCTTACAATTTTAAAGAGGCAGCTTCGCAAAACGATTTCCTTGATTTTGGAATCCTAAATACGAATTATCAAGCAATAATTGATGACGAGGAAAATACAATCTATCTTGAAACTTCGCCCGACGAGGATCTTTCCGGCGTAGAAATATTTTTTAAAGCCTCGCCCGGAGCAACCATTGAGGCACGCGGCAATCCACAACAAGGAAGCAGAGTGTTTGATTTCAATGGAAATACCTTTGAAACGCGCGGCAATCCACAACAAGGAAGCAGGGTGTTTGACTTTAGCAACGGACCTATCCTTTTTGAAATAACCTCATTAAACGGCACAACACAACAATGGATCGTGAATGTAGCACCGCCAAGCAGCGAAACCAATATTACCGAGTACGGATTTAATACAAATGTAAACGCCGGACTTGCAAGGAACGTTGCTGCCACAATTGATACCGACAACAGAACCATTAACGCTACCGTTCCATTTGGCACGGATATTTCTGCGCTGATTGCGACATTTAAACTTTCTGCGGGCGCAACAGCAACTGTCGATGCTTCAGGCATTCAAAAATCAGGTTTGACAGCCAACGACTTTTCCGGTGGTGTGCTGAGGTATAAAGTTTTAGCAGCAGACAGAACCACAGAACGCATATGGACTGTATTTGTCAATGTTGCCGTTGGCGATGAAAACGATATTATCTATTTTGGTTTCGACGGAACAATTAATCCGCTTGTTGGAGTTGATATTAAAGCAAACATTGTAGGCAACTTTGTTTATCTTGTCTTGCCCGACAATGCCTTTTTGTACTCACTAAAAGCAAGTTTTGTTTTATCCGAAGGTGCTGTCGCAACGGTATTCGATGCCTTAGCAGGGCGAAACATTGTTCAAGAAAGCGGAGTTACAATCAATGATTTCTCCAAGTCTGTCGAGTTTGTGGTTACTGCCGAAAATGGCGACAAAAAAACATATTGGATATTGACACGCCACGAAAGCGATCCGGATTTTGATGCCATTGAAAACAATGACAAAACAACGATTAATATCTATCCAAATCCCTCGAAAGGCTTTGTCAATCTCACAAACGTCCGGAATGCAAAAATACAGGTATTTGATTTGTTTGGAAAGTTGGTACATACAGAAAAAGCATCAAGCAATAAAACAACAATCCAATTGGACAATCCGGCACAAGGCTGTTATATAATTCGTATCCTCAAAAAGGACGCTATTGTTACCAAAAGGATTGAAATTGTTAGATAAAGTGCTAAATACCTTAAAAAAAGTTTTAAATGCAGGAGATAAATAGTATCTTTGAGCGCGAAACGAAAAAACGAACACAACTTAAAATTGAATCTATGACATAAAAACACATGTAACATATTGACATAAAGCGTTTAGCTTATTTTCTCGTTCAAGAAATCTGGTAAATTTCAATGACTACAAGAAATAAGATGAATGCTCACGCTTTCCGGCGTGGGCTGTTCTTATTTGTAGTCGTGGGTATACCAGAACCTCTTGAACGAATAAGATTAAAAAACAGTTCACGCTTTTTTTATGTCCAAAAATGAGCAAACCTTTAATACCATTTATATTTATTTTTTAGTCCAATATTTGCATGAATAAACATATTCAAAAGAACAAGTTTGTTTAACATGGGATTGTGTTATTTTTTTT
>PDWJ01000366.1_pt1 | contig 67612 bp, 54 predicted proteins | sample 1430881 | NCBI WGS metagenome assembly PDWJ01 (sample SAMN01162460, study PRJNA174530) | Oral metagenome, whole genome shotgun sequencing project. | biome: Marine environment; feature: Marine mammal; material: Swab sample of the gingival sulcus; isolation source: swab sample of gingival sulcus... | reverse complement strand
TGTACAATGACAAAAGACCGCATTTGGCCCACAATATGAAAACACCAAATTACATACACGAAAAAAGCTTTGAGGCTAGCCTCAAAGCTTTTGATTAACCTAGTTTAAAATCTGTCAACCTATTTTAGGACGACTCATAGCTATTGGGGTTGACATTTGGATTCAAAACGAACGACGTATCTGTAAAAACAGGTGTTGGACTGGCTCCTGTCGATAGAGGAATCAGCCCATCAAAATTTCACTTTTAACCCATTGTTGATGGAAAAAGCACTTGGCTTTACGCCTACTGGTGGATTGAAATCGAAGAAATAATTGACCGAGGTGATAAACGATAAGTATTCTGTAATGTTCAGCTGAATGATCGATTGCGTAGTCAGTCGATAATCGGCCCAATAACGAAACAGTGGCTGATAATAGGTGGTTGAGGCGAACTCACCACGTTTCTTCGGAAATTTAATCGATACGGTAAAATAGTTAGACATTCGAACATCGCGTGATTGCGTTTGCAAGATATCTTCCACTCGCTCGTGTTCGTAGAAGGCTGAAATCCCGATGTATGTTTTAATCGTTTCACCTCTATTGAGCTTAAAACGTGCCCCTGTCCCTGCCAAGAATCGGTATTTCAAGCTCAATAGCTCATTCAGTTGTACTTGAGAATAACCTTCCCAGCGAAACCATTTGTTGAATTTATAGTTGTATCGAAGATGCCCAAAAGCCGCATTCGCAATCGTTTTAACATTAGACTCTGTGAAGGCATAATTGCCCAACGCTAAATACGTATGCTTGAGATTTTTTGATTTAAACTGTGCATTTAAACTCGACTTAAACACAATCAAGGTAATGTCGTTTGTTTGTTGGTAATTGAGTGTGAGGTTAGCATTTCCCGCAAAACGAACCGTGTCCGACTGCATACGCCGACTCTCAATATTAACCAACTGAGAAAAAAGCACCGAGGAATTCAATGCGAAAACAAACAAAATAAATATCAAACGAAGCGCCTTCATGAATCGCATTTTTTTCGCAAAAATAGCAAGAATAGAGACGAAGCACAGCTGCAAGAAGTAAGTAATTCATTTGTACCTTTGAGTCATGGTAACACAAAAAACACTTTCGCTTCCACCCTTTCCAAGAGGATTTCACTTAATCACCGATTTGATTAAAGCCAATCTCGATCTTCCGAAGACAGGCGTGCTTCATGTTTTCATTCAACATACTTCCGCAGGATTAACCATTAATGAAAACGCGGACCCGACCGTGCGCGAAGACTTAGAGTCGTCTTTTAATCATATCATTCGAGAAGACGAACCTTTTTACCAGCATACTTTCGAAGGGTCGGATGACATGCCCGCTCACATAAAATCGTCGGTTGTGGGCTCATCCCTTTCCATTCCCATCACTGACGGAGAACTGAATTTGGGCACCTGGCAAGGAATTTACCTGTGTGAATTTCGCAATGAAGGAGGAAGTAGAAATATCGTCCTTACGACTATGAGCTAGTCCTACTCGTTCTTTTGCTTTTTGATTTCGCTGTCTACTGTTTCCAATTCAGCGAAAAACGCCTCTCCATACTTGCGAATCAGAGGTTCTTTCAAAAATCGGAATACCGGAACATCCAGCTTATCACCGCATGCACAGGCAGGTTTGCAGATATCCCAAACATCATAATTGATCGCCTCGAACTGTTCAAATTGCTTTGTTCGAATCGGGTACAAATGACACGAAATCGGCTTCTTAAAATCAATCTTTCCTTCCTTGTGTGCCTTCTCTATCGAACACTTCGTGATTCCTTGCTCGTCGAAATAAACAAACGCACACTCCTTCTCGTTGATTAGCGTCGTTACTTCATCGTTTTCTTGATCTACGTAAAACACACCGCTCTCCTCAATCGCCTTGATGCCTTCTTCGCGCATGTACGGTTTAATCGCTTCAATGTTCTCTTCGAGAATATCAATTTCCTCCAGCGTGACAGGCGCTCCAGAATCTCCTTCGATGCAGCAAGCTCCCTTGCAAGCGTTTAAATCACACACAAATTTGCGGTCAAAAATTTGAGTAGAAATGATTTTGTCTTGTATTTCGATAAGCATTGGAACGCTGAATTTGATTTTTTGCAAAGGTAGGGGAAAAGTCGAAATCAGCCGTGCAAACACAAAAACTTGCAAATCCAAAAAATATCACTACATTTGCACCACATTCACATATTAGAATTAATCGAATGAGGGGACGAAAGTCCCCTCTTTTTGTAACTCATGATTAGCAAAAAGAAAGTAAAACAACTGATAGAAGAGCGAATCGAAGAACTCGATAATGGGCTTTTTATTGTTGATTTGAGAATTTCATCAAGCAACCAAATCAACGTGGAACTGGATAAACACGACGGGAATGTTTCCGTAGATGACTGCATCCGTGTTTCGCGAAATGTGGAGCACAACCTCGATCGTGAAGACGAAGATTTCGAATTGAATGTATCCTCCGCTGGGCTCGATAAAGGGCTTCGCGTTTTTGCGCAATACAAGAAAAACATCGGTCGCGATGTGAAAGTAAAACGCAAAGAAGGAGGGAAAATCGAAGGGACAATGATTGATGCAACAAACGAACAAATTGTTGTACAAACCACTCGAAAAGAACGAATAGAAGGAAAAAAGAAAAAGGAGACCATCGTGGAAGACCACATCATCCCGATGAGCAACATACTAGAAACAAAAATTGTGATTTCATTTAAATAATCAACTATGGACAGTTTAGAATTGATTGACTCGTTTTCGGAGTTCAAAGAACTGAAAAACATTGATAAACAAACAATGCAACACGTATTGGAGGACGTTTTCCGTGCGATGTTGAAGAAAAAGTTTAATACCGACGAGCACATCGACGTGATCGTTAACATTGATAAAGGTGACGTTCAAATTTTCTTGAATAAAGAAATCGTTGATGACGGTGAGGTAGAAGATCCAAACATCGAAATCGCATACTCTGAAGCAATCAAAATCGAACCTGACTTCGAAATTGGTGAAGAAGTAACAGAAGAATTCAAATTCCAAGACTTCGGACGCCGTAACATTTTGTCTTTGCGCCAAAACTTGATCTCTCGCATCATGGAACTGGAGAAAGATCACCTTTACAAACTTTACAAAGAACGTATTGGAGAAATCGTTACTGGAGAAGTTTACCAAGTTTGGAAGAAAGAAATCATGGTAATCGACGACGAAGGAAACGAATTGATCCTTCCGAAATCAGAACAAATTCCTTCAGATTACTTCAAAAAAGGAGAGTCTATTCGCGCCGTTGTAGCAAAAGTAGACATGCGTAACAGCAGTCCAGTAATTATCCTTTCAAGAACAGCTCCTGAATTCCTTGAGCGCTTGTTCGAGTTGGAAGTTCCTGAAGTATTTGACGGATTGATTACCATCAAACGTATCGTTCGTGAGCCAGGTGAGCGCGCGAAAGTAGCAGTTGAATCATACGATGATCGTGTAGATCCAGTTGGTGCTTGTGTAGGGATGAAAGGATCTCGTATTCACGGAATCGTTCGTGAGTTGAGAAACGAAAACATTGACGTAATCAACTTTACAAGCAACCCACAATTGTTCATTCAACGTGCACTTTCTCCAGCAAAAATCTCTTCTATCGAAATTGATGAAGAAGCAGGACGTGCAAAAGTGTTCTTGAAGCCAGATCAGGTTTCTTTGGCAATTGGTAAAGGTGGACACAACATTAAGTTGGGTGGTCGCCTAACAGGATACGAACTTGACGTATACAGAGAAGGAGAAGTAGATATCGAAGATGTAGATTTGGAAGAATTTGCAGACGAAATCGATGGATGGATTCTCGATGAATTGAAAGCAATTGGATGCGACACTGCAAAATCAGTCCTCGATATCAGTGTTCCAGACCTCGCAAAACGAACAGATTTGGAGGAAGAAACCATCCAGGAAGTGTTTAAAATACTACAATCCGAATTTGAGTAGATTCAGGCAAATAAGTATATTTAGGCACATTTACAGAAATTAAGTAATAGAGGACGCAAAAGATTTATGGCGAAACCAATAAGATTAGGAAAAGCAGCAGGAGAGTTCAATGTAGGAATGTCTACCATTGTTGAATTCCTGGAAAGCAAAGGAGTAAGCATTGACTCGACCCCCAACACTAAGTTGACGAGTGAGCAATATGACTTGCTGCGCGCAGAATATGCCGCGGATCAAGTACTCCATGAGAAATCCAAAGCGAAATCTACTATCGTTCGTGAGAAAAGAGAAACGATCTCGCTACGCGATAAAGACAAGCCTGCAGAAAAGCCTGTAGCGGAAACTCCTAAGCCTGAGCCAACTCCAGCTCCAGCTCCAAAACCAGCACCTGTTGTAGAGGAGAAAGCACCCGAGCCGAAACCAGAGCCAACGCCTGAAGTGAAGCCCGAAGTGAAAGAAGAGCCGAAAAAAGAGGTGAAGGAAGAAAAGTCGGAAGACGACAAAGGTGTGAAAGTGTTGGGTAAAATTGACTTGGATTCAATCAACACGAAAACACGTCCAGACAAAAAAGAGGCCGAAAAACCTGCTGAAAAGAAGGAGGAACAAAAGAAGCCTGCGGCAAAGAAAGAAGAGCCGAAAAAAGAAGAGAAACCAGCAGCAAAAGCAAAAGATTCCAAGCCTGCGGAGCCAGAAATGATTCGTGCACAACGTACAAAGTTAACTGGACCTAACGTAGTCGGTAAAATCGAATTGCCTGTTGAGCGTTCGAAATCTTCTGGAAACTCAGAACGACGTAAGCGTAAGCGCGTACGTAAGATTGATGTAAACAAACAATCAAAAGGAAACCACACAAAAGGCAAAAAGCCGAAGGTGGAAAAGCCAGAAATTACCGAAAAGGATATCCAACGAGAAATCAAGGAAACCTTAGCGCGTTTATCAAATAAAGGAGGAAAGTCAAAAGCATCCAAAAACCGTCGTGCAAAACGTGACTCTGTTGCGCAGCGCCGTCAGGAAGAGGAAATGGCAGCAGAGCTTGACGAAAAAGTATTGAAGTTGACAGAATTCGTTACCGTATCCGAATTGGCTACGATGATGAATGTAACATCAACGGAGGTAATTTCTGCATGTATGTCTCTTGGGATTTTCGCTTCGATCAACCAGCGTCTCGATGCTGAAACAATTCAAATCGTAGCAGAAGAATTTGGCTTCGAAACTGAATTCGTTAGTGCTGAAGTACAAGAATCCATTCCAATTGTTGAAGATAAAGAAGAAGATTTACTTCCACGTGCACCAATCATTACGGTGATGGGACACGTTGACCACGGTAAGACCTCTTTGCTCGATAGAATCCGAAACGCGAACGTAACTGAAGGCGAGGCTGGAGGAATCACGCAGCACATCGGAGCCTACAGCGTTAAATTGAAAGACGGTCGACAAATGACTTTCCTCGATACACCAGGTCACGAAGCCTTTACGGCGATGCGTGCTCGTGGTGCACAGGTAACAGACGTTGCGATTATCATTGTTGCGGCAGACGACGACGTAATGCCTCAAACGAAAGAGGCAATCTCTCACGCGCAAGCTGCAGGAGTACCAATGATCTTTGCCATCAACAAAATTGACAAGCCTGGTGCGAACCCAGACAAAATCAAGGAGCAACTTTCAGCAATGAACATCCTTGTTGAAGATTGGGGAGGAAAGTACCAATGTCAAGAAATTTCAGCGAAGAAAAACCAAAACATCGACTTGCTACTCGATAAAGTATTGCTCGAAGCTGAGCTACTTGAATTGAAAGCAAATCCAAATAAAGACGCACTCGGTACAGTAGTTGAATCTTCTTTGGATAAAGGAAAAGGATACGTTACCAACATGTTGGTGGAAGCTGGAACAATGCGCATCGGTGACATCATTTTGGTAGGTCGCTACAGCGGTAAGGTAAGAGCGATTCACGACGATAAAGGAAAATCTATCAAAGAAGCTGGACCTTCTCAACCCGTATCTATTTTAGGGGTAAACGGAGCGCCATCAGCCGGAGATAAGTTCTATATCTTGCAAGACGAGCGTGAAGCGAGATCAATTGCTACGAAACGTGAGCAGTTGTACCGTGAGCAAGGATTGCGTACCACGAAACACATCACATTGGATGAGATCGGTCGTCGTTTGGCGATTGGAGACTTTAAGGAGTTGAATTTGATCATCAAAGGTGACGTGGATGGTTCTATTGAGGCCCTTGCAGATGCATTATTGAACCTTTCTACAGAAGAGATTCAAGTAAATATTATCCACAAAGGTGTTGGAGCTATTTCGGAAGCCGATGTCAACTTGGCGTCTGCATCTGATGCGATCATTCTTGGATTCCAGGTGCGTCCTACATTGGGAGCACGTAAGCTATCCGATCAAGAACAAATCGATATCCGATTGTACTCTGTCATCTACAAGGCCATTGATGAAATCAAGGCAGCGATGGAAGGAATGCTTTCGCCAGATATCGAGGAGAAAATTCTTGGTTCTGCAGAAGTTCGAGAAGTGTTCAACATTTCCAAAGTGGGTACCATTGCCGGATGTTTCGTTACGGAAGGACTTATCAAGCGTTCTTCACGCATACGTGTGATCCGCGACGGTATTGTGATTCACACGGGAACACTCGGATCATTGAAGCGATTCAAGGACGACGTGAAAGAAGTGAAAAACAACTACGAGTGTGGTTTGAACGTTGAGAAGTTCAACAATATTCAAGAAGGAGACGTAATTGAAGCCTTCGAAGAAGTAGAAGTTGCACGTACCCTCTAAACGAAAAGAACGAATTAACATCTTTTGTTACGGTTGTTTGCCAAAAAAGCGGTGCTTTCGGGCAGATTACGTAATTTTGTAACAAGCAAAAATTAGAAACTATGATTTTAGGAGTTTTTGGTCCTTGGCAAGTAATCGCGATCTTGGTCGTTGCATTGTTGCTGTTCGGTGGTAAGAAGATTCCAGAACTTATGAAAGGTCTGGGAAAGGGTGTGAAGGAGTTCAAGGACGCTTCAAAACCTGAAGATGGAGAAACTACCCCTGCAAAGTCAGAGGAAAATTAAGAGAATACGATGATTCGTACCTTTACTGAAGTCAAGAACGCACTTGCTTCGGGTGATACAGTAGTACGTATCCTTGAAGGATATTTGGCGCAAATTGAATCAACAAAAAACCTGAACGCCTTCTTAGAGGTGTTTGAGGAGTCTGCAAGAAAAAAGGCCGAAGAGGTCGATCAAAAGATAAAAGACGGAACCGCAGGAAGACTGGCTGGAATGGTCATCGGACTGAAAGATAACCTTTGCTATGAAGGTCATAAAGTTTCCGCAGCATCCAAGATTTTAGAAGGATTCGAGTCGCTCTATACAGCAACCGCTGTGCAGCGCTTACTCGATGAAGATGCCATTTTGATTGGACGACTTAACTGCGACGAGTTCGCAATGGGAAGTTCGAATGAAAATTCTGCTTTCGGCCCAGTGATTAACCCTTTGGGTGAAAATCGTGTTCCTGGTGGATCATCAGGAGGATCTGCAGCAGCAGTTGCCGCGGGTTGTTGCACAGCAGCACTCGGAAGTGATACCGGAGGCTCTATTCGTCAACCAGCGAGTTTTACTGGAACTGTTGGCTTCAAGCCGACATACGGACGCATTAGTCGTTATGGATTAATCGCGTATGCTTCCTCCTTCGATCAAATTGGTCCATTTACAAATGATGTTGCTGATGCTGCATTGTTGACGGAAATTATGGCTGGCCCTGATGATTTCGATTCTACGGCTTCCACACAACCTGTTGATAGCTATTCTTCTTTTTCGGAAAAGAAAGCTTCAAAAGTGGCCGTAATCAAAGAAAGCTTCGAAACTGAAGGAATTGATCCTGAAGTCAAAGCACAAACGGAAGCGATCATTGAACAGCTCAAAGCAGATGGACATGAGGTAGAATTTGTGTCATTTCCTTATTTGGAATACATGGTTCCGACCTATTACGTCATAACAACTGCCGAAGCTTCATCTAACCTATCTCGTTTTGATGGAGTACACTTTGGATACCGTAGCAGCGACGCAAAAGGAGTTGAGCAAACGTATAAGAAATCACGTAGCGAAGGATTTGGCCCAGAGGTACAACGCCGAATTATGGCGGGAACTTTCGTTCTATCCAACGAATACTACGATTCTTACTATACCAAAGGACAAAAAGTACGTCGCGTGCTTCAAGATAAAACCAATGAAATTCTAAAGGATTTCGACTTTATCCTGTTGCCAACAACACCTACAACCGCCTTCGAACTGAACGCCGTTAGCGATCCTATTTCCATGTATTTGCAGGACATTTACACAGTTCACGCAAATCTTACTGGAAATCCAGCTATTTCGCTTCCGATAGGAAAACACTCAAATGGTCTTCCTTTTGGAATTCAAATTATCGGACAACATTTTGAAGAGCAACACCTGTTTAGTTTTTCAAATCAATTGATGAAAACCGAAACCACCGCATGAACAAACTAGTGATTCTTACAGCTTTCTTGATCGGAGCGATGTCTTCCATTGCTCAATACAGCGGTCGTGAACCTCAAGATACGGTCGTTGGTGATCAGATGATCAACGCCATTGAGCAAAGCTTGAATCTCTATTACGCGGAAAACAGTGCGTCTTCGAACTACGACTCCATTATCGCAGCACTCAATTATGAGTCGACTGATATGCCGGAGTTTTCCGATTCAATCTACTGCGAGCGCTTATACGTGATGAACGAAATGAGCCCGTTTCAATTGGAATGTAACGAGCAAACACTAAAAACGATCCGATTCTTCGTTAAGAAAAGACGTGGTTTTGCGCGTGTCGTTTTAGGTCGTTCTAAACTCTACTTTGACATGTTCGAAGAAAAGTTGGCGGAACACGGACTTCCAATCGAATTGAAATACCTCGCCGTGATCGAAAGCGGATTGCGCCCTCAGGTGAAGTCAAGAGCTGGAGCACTCGGCTTATGGCAATTCATGTACCGCACAGGAAAAATGTACGGATTGAAGGAAAACTCCTACGTGGACGAGCGCATGGATCCAGAATTGGCCACAGAAGCTGCGTGTCGCTACTTGAAGAAGTTATATGAAATCTACAACGATTGGAACCTCGCACTAGCTGCCTACAACGCTGGGCCAGGAAATGTGAACAAAGCCATTCGTCGATCAGGAAATAAATTGACGTATTGGGAAGTTCGCCCCTTCTTGCCGCGCGAAACGCAAGCATATGTACCAAACTTTATCGCTGCGGCGTACTTGTTGACGTATCACGCAGAACACAACATTATTCCTGCCGAAGCAAAAGTACATTACTATCAACTCGACACTGTGTGTCTTACAAAAGGTGTTCATTTCGAGTCGATCAGTAAAGTGTTAGATTTTGAATTGGAAGAAATAGAACGATTGAACCCGATTTACAAACGCGATTATATTCCTTATTCAGAAGGACAGTATTGTGTGACGCTTCCATTACAGCAAATCGGACAGTTGGTTTCTTTGGAAGATAGTTTGTATCAAGAAGAACTTGAAACGTACATTCAACCATCCAAAGAGATTCCTTCAACGAACACAAAATCAACGAATACCAATACGCAATCCACCACAACCAACTCGGGAAACTACAGCTACCACAAAGTGCGCAGCGGTGAAACACTTGGCGTTATTGCTTCGCGTTACGGAATGTCCGTGAGCCAGCTTCAACGGATAAACGGATTGAATTCTACACGTATTTATGTCGGGCAACGCTTGAAAGTAAAAGCAGGTTCTGGCACTCAAACAACCACGAATACAACACCTGCAGCAACCAAACGTTATTACACCGTTCGATCTGGTGATACCTTTGGTGGCATTGCTCAACGTCATCGACTTTCGCAGTCTCAGTTAAAGCGTTTGAACCCTAGAATCAACATCAATAGGCTGAGCATCGGACAAAAAATCAGAATCCGATAAAGACGACGAAAGTTTTGCCCGATTTTTGCAGTGTTAACGAAAAAACAAAAGAATGATTCGACGTACTTTAACACTTCTTACGGCAATTGTTGCCCTTGTATCTTTCACTCAATGTGAATCCATCCGTCCTTCGAGCGCCAGTACAGGCCTACACGTAACAGGAAATGTTGGTGAAATTATGGTCGTGTGCGAACAAGGTATTTGGGATTCTGAAATCAAGCACTATCTCGACTCTGGGCTCACGCAGTTCATTATGCCATACATGCCCGATGTAGCCACGTTCGAGCTCGTACACCGCAAACCAAATCGTTTTGAGGGAAGTTTTAAACGCTATCGCAATACTCTCTTTGTTACGATTGATCCAACATACAAAGGAGATAAAGGAAAAATAGAGCTACGCAAGAACGTTTGGGCGCACAGCCAAATGGTGATTGACATCATTGCAAAAGATTATCCGCAAATGCTCGAAACCGTTAAGCACGGCATTGGACAAGTACATGATAAGTTTGATAAAGCCGAGTGGAAGCGCATCATGGAGCGTTATCAAGAACAACCTGATTTGGTAATTGGCTCTCGCCTAGAAGAAAACTTTGGAATCAATATGGCCTTGCCAAATGGTTCTAAACTCGTAACAAACCGACCGAATTTCTACCGTATTGAGTTTCCTAAAACTTTCCGCCCGATCGACTTTGGTGATTCAGGACAAGATGCAGGAGGTATTCACTCTGGACTTCTTGTGTACCAATACGACTTCATCGATAGCAATCAATTGTCACTTGAGCGCTTACTCGCTGCTCGTGACACCATGTTGAAGCACAACGTTCCTTCTGAAATTGAAGGGATGTATATGGGAACGCAATACGTTAGCTACGTGTATCCCGAAGGAAACAACATTTCTACCGCCGACGGTAAAGTAAAAGGATACGAAATGCGCGGTATGTACGTATTTCTCGGAAACGGTAAAGCAGGAACTGGAGGAGCATTTTGGGCTTTCCACTTCGTGAATCCAGAAACAAAGAAACTCGTGTGTGTAAGCGGCTACGTGGATGCCCCTCCAACAACCAGTTGGACACAACCTCTGCGTGAAATTCAAGCTGTGCTGAGGAGTATTGTAATCGTCTAATGAAAATAACTGCCACCATTATTACCTTCAATGAGGAACGGAACATCGAACGGTGTATTCGCTCTGTAGATGGTGTGGCAGATGAAATCATTGTACTCGATAGTCTTTCGACTGATAAAACACAGGAAATTTGTGAACGCCTTGGCGTACGTTTCGTGTCTCGCGCTTGGGAAGGTTATTCAGCATCGAAAAACTACTTGAACTCTTTGGTTGAAACAGACTATATTCTATCGCTAGACGCAGATGAAGCGCTCGATGAGCAACTAAAATCGGAAATCATTCAACTAAAATCGAAACCCAATCCGCAAATTTATTCTGTCAATCGATTGACGAACTATTGCGGAAAATGGATCAAACATTCTGGATGGTACCCCGATGTGAAACCACGTCTTTTTCCGAAGGAAGGAAGCTACTGGAATGGTGCCATTGTCCATGAAGAATTGATTTTTCCCGAAGGATTGGAGATCATACAACTCGATGGTCACCTCGAACATTATTCGTATTATTCGTTCGAAGAACATCGAGAGCGCGCCGACAAATACTCGCGATTAACGGCTCAAAAAATGCACGAAGCGGGTAAAAAAGCCTCTGTCTTAAAGCCTTACTTGAGTGCCTTGGGAAGATTTGTTTCCATGTACCTCATCAAAGCGGGTTTTTTGGATGGAAAAATGGGGTTCAAAATTGCTCAAATTAGTGCTCAATCGAATGTTTTTAAATACAAAGAACTAAGAAGATTGAATCGTGAAAAGCATTAATCTCGACAATAAACGCATCATTATTAGCAGAACAGATAGCATCGGCGATGTCCTGCTCACCTTGCCTATCTGCGCTTGGATTAAATCCACTTACCCTTCCTCCACTCTCCTATTTCTAGGAAAGGGATACACAAAATCCGTTGTCGAATGCTATGATCTCGTAGATGAATTCATCAATTGGAAAGATTTTGAAAATCAACCAAAGGTAGAGCAAACAGCTGCATTTCGTGCATTACATGCTGATGCAATTATTCATGTTTTCCCCAATAGAGCCATCGCTTCGCTAGCGAAAAAAGTGAAAATTCCCGTTCGTGTTGGTACTTCTCATCGAAGCTATCACTTGCTTACGTGTAATCACCGTTTGAATTTTACACGAAAGCGATCAGATCTTCATGAATCTCAATTGAACCATGAATTATTGCGACCATTTGGCTTAACGACTCTTCCAACACTTGAGGAAATTGTGAATGCTACCTCGCATTTTCACGCTCCTCAACTTGCATTACCTGACTTCGTTTCTGATGCGCTTTCAACTGGAAGAAAAACCATCATTCTACACCCGAAGTCTCAAGGAAGTGCGCGCGAATGGCCAATGGATAAATACATTGAGCTTTCTGCACAATTAGCAGAGCGCAATTACACCGTTTTCTTTACGGGTACAGAAACAGAAGGACTTGAATTTCGCGAACGCATTCCGAAACACGATCAAATTATCGATACCACTGGTAAGTTAAGTTTGGACGAACTCGTTGTGTTTATCTCGAAGGTAGATGCCTTACTTGCCTGCTCAACAGGTCCGCTACACATCGCTGGATATTTAGGTATTCAAACCATTGGTTTCTATGTTCCAAAGCGCCCGATTCATCCTGGTCGATGGAAAGCGCTTGGCCCAAATGTTTCAATTCTCGTGAACGATCCAGACTGTGCTAAGTGCACGAAAACCGATGATTGTAATTGCATCGCAGATATATCAGTTGAACGCGTTTTGGAGTTGCTCTAATCACACTTCAAACTCAACTATTTTACGTGTAAAAACCGCGTATTCCCTCCCTCTGTAAATCAGGGTTTACCCTGTCCAATAAGTGCTTTTCCTGTTACTAATATTGTGTTAATAATATAAGCGAGAACATCAATTTAAAAGGTATTCTCCACAAAAGGGAGTCGGGATGAAAGGAAGCATGGCAGATAAGTTGATAAGTGATCTTGTTATCCTTTATGCCAACGAAAATGAAATGGTCACAAAAGATAAAAGCTACTTCGCGTAGGTTTTCCATCAAATGACACGATCCCATTCAAGGAGTCCCTGACTGATGATTTGATTTTTTTCTTTCCAAAGCAAAGGAATTGATTATTTTCACCTATGAGAACTTGTAACTTTTCTTGGAGCGTTGCAAGTTCTTTCATAAAAATGGAAAGAAATTAAGCTCATCCTCCATATTATTTACACCAATATTATTGTGGCCATTTCCGCAGGACTTCTCACAGCGGGATATTCCTATATGAATGGCATTGATCATTGGTATTTCTATGGTTTGTTCGCCTTATTCGCCACTTTTTCGGTGTATAACGGTCAGCGACTGATCAAATCTGCACACCCTACCCAAACACCTTGGTTGATCTGGGTGCAACGCAACGAAAAAAGCTTGTACCTCATCACCTTTGCTTCCGGGTTACTCACACTTTCTTGCTTGCTTTTGATTGGAAAACTGTCCCTTGGATCTATTTTGCTTCTGATTGTTTCTGGCGTTGTTAGCCTGCTCTACGTGATTCCTGTTAAAGGGATCGTTATGCGAGAAATTCCTTACATGAAGGTATATTTAATTGCCTTTACCTGGGCTGCGGTGCTCATTTTATTTCCGATGATCAACGAGGAGAAGTTTGAATGGAAGGTGGTGATTCAAGCGCTGGCTTATGTCTTTTTCACTATTTCTGCAACCATCCCATTTGACGTCCGTGATTTAAAATTCGATCGAGATACACACAAAACCATTCCCCAAGTTGTTGGTATTGGTTGGTCGAAAGTGATCTCCATCATCCTGTTGATCCTTTTTCTGATCGGAAGCTTTTGGGTACATCCAGAATTGGTACAAAACTTCGCCTTTCACGCCGCCATAGTCGTTCAGTTTCTTTTGATTCTCTTCATGAATGAAAAACGAGGTGATCTTTACTGCGCTGGTGCTATCGATGGTGCTATTGGATTGATTGGGTTGAGTTATTTCATCTCGCTCTAACTATATTTCCAAGTACCAGTTTAACGCCAACCAAAATCGATGATTAATCGCTTCCGTCATTACTGAGTTTAAGCGATAATCTATACCAAATTCAACTTTATTTTGCGTGTTGATGGTATAACCCAACATGGGTATGAGACGAATTTCCAAGTTGTAATTCGCATTTTGCCAATTGTTGACATACTCATTATTCACCTTCGCGTACCATTCCTTTTGCTCCAGCGATTGGCCATTTAATGGCGTTTGAGATGAAATTCGATACCTCAAGCGAAAATCGGGAGCTTCGTTCGCAAAGAAAGTTTGATCGGTAAGCACTCGGTGCGACAAACGCGTCCAATTGTATTGTTTCGTATAGTTGTATTGCTGATTGACGCGGTGTACGATTTCTCCTTCTCGAATGCGAAAGAGATAGCCGACTCCTACTCGTCCGTAAAAACCGACTTTTTTTGCTCCAGTAAACGTGAAATCGGATAATTGATAGTTGAACTCGCGCAGACTCTCCCCCGAAAAATATCCCCTTTGGTAAATTTGACGTGTCTCAACTTTCAAATTCACTGACCAATCATTCTTCAGTTTTGAGTTCATATTTACCGAAGGTAATGTCCCCAATTGGTATGCTTCCTGTGCCACAATTGGAGCCGATATCCAGCAGAGGCAGACCAGCATAAACGTATGTTTTAAGCTAGTATTCAAGGTTACTGGAAGTTTGAATGATGATTTCAGAGCGTCTTTCGAGTGTGCCATCTTCACTAAACAAGTACTCGAACGATGACAGCTCTTTGTCTTTTCTAATGCGCACAACCAGTTCGTATCGGGTCACGCAACCTTCCCCACACTTCCCTGATACTGAAACCTCCTTCAACAACTGCTCCTCACCTGTATATTGAATTTGAATTTTGTCAATTTTGTGACGGTCTCCCTCTGCGCTCAAGCGTTCACAAATAGAGCGATAAGTTTCTTGCGGAATTTCACTCTGATCAATTTCTATTTCTACATCCTCTAAAGTGCCAAGTGTATCGAATTCAACACTGTATCGTTTGCCATTTCGTTTGTATTTCGCCTCAATGCTATATCGTTCCAAGCCTTCCTCCAAATACCACTTTATCGATTGCCCATCCTCGAAAATTGATTCAAACGCAACCGCAAAATCAGGTAACGCTGACTTTGTTAATCGGCTTTCTCGTTCAAACTTCTTTTGACTCAAAGCATTACATGAAAACAACAGCACCACCACCAGAAGGTTGATCGACCTTTTACTCATCATCCTCTTTCCATTCGAATTTCGACTCTAAATTAGGTATAATTCACCCGAACAGGAACGACTGAACGATATCATTTACCTCTTGCGCCCATGTATAATCCTTCTCTGTTAAAGCTCCAGCATCGTGCGATGTGATCGACATCCGTAACTTTCTAAACTCTGTAATCTCCATATCGGCGTGATGTTCCACTTCATCCGAATACTTCGCTACGCGCAAAACAAATTCTGCCAACTCCGTTTGGTCACGAAAGGCTAAATCGCGTACTAAGGCGTTGTCTACTTTTTCCCAATTCTTTCCTTCCATCTTTCCTTCAATGTTAATACTGCATCGTACAGTTGTTGCATGTCCTCAACGACAAAATACTTTGGTTGAATCTTATCTGTTTCGAAAAAGGTATGCAAAATTTCATCCAAGTCAAACGGAACACGCACCGTACTTTCTTCCAAAGCGTAAATCGACTCTCCAAACGACGAAGCAATTCCCGCTCCCAATACTTTGGGTCCATTTTGCTGAATTAACCCAAATTCAATTGTAAACCAGTACAGTCGCTGCAGTTGAATGACTCGCTCCTCGTTTCCTTTATTTTTCAATCCAAGCTTACCAAACTCGTGAATGAATTTCGAAAAAACAGGGTTTGAGAGCAATGGAATGTGCCCAAAAACGTCGTGAAACATGTCTGGTTCTTCCAAATAATCCAATTGTTCTAGCGAACGCAACCACGTTGACGAGCAGAACTGCTTGTTGGCGAGTAATTCAAAGAATTCATCCACTGGAATGAGCCCTGGAACACAATAAATGGTCCACCCAGTGCGCGATTGAAACCAATCGTTTAACTGTGAAAATTCGGCAATTCTATCCGCATAAAGCACAGATTTCATGTCGCTTAGTGCATTCAAGTATTCCGAGCAGGCCTTATCTTCGAGGTTTACCTCTTGTCTACTAAAAAGTGCCTTCCACACCGCAAAATCTTCGGCGGTGTACGCATCAAATTCTTGTTTCATCTTGTTCCATTTAGTGCATAAAAAAAGCCCGGTTCATTTGAACCAGGCCGATATATTCTTTTCATCATACTATACCACGGTTCATTTCCTGTTGGGGAAATACGCGTAAGTATAATATGTGTTCGTGCTCATCATTTCGGCAAATATAAAGATTCTTGGGATAGATCAAAGAGAATGCCGAAAATGTGAATGCACATAAAATTTTCCAAGAAAATCATAGAATCGAACTCTGGTTTGTATCTTCGTACTATGATCTTAGTCAGTGGCTTCGTGCATAAGCGTTTTAGGATCGTTGGTGATATCTACATCGACGTGGATGAAATTCTTTTTGCCGTATTGATCATTGTTGGGACGTGGCTCCTCGTGAAAGCGATGCGCAGATTAATCACCAAGCCTAATATCATTGCCAACAAGATTGATCAAAAGCGTCGTATGACGGTGTTTTTGCTCACGAAATACTTCGTTTGGTTCATCAGTATACTTGCCAGTTTGTCGGTTCTTGGAATCGATTTAACAACACTTGTTCTTGGTTCAACTGCACTATTGGTTGGTTTGGGACTTGGGCTTCAGCACATTTTTACCGATCTGGTTTCTGGGATTTTTCTCCTTTCTGAAGGAAGTATCAAAATTGGCGATGTAATTGAAGTTGATGGAAGTATTGGAAAAGTAATGGATGTCAACTTGCGTAGTTGTGAACTCAAAACACGCGACGACGTATTCATCATTATTCCCAACTCGAAATTCTTGGCAGATCGTGTTGTCAATTGGACGCACTCCGTAGAAAAAGTCCGCTTTACGATTAACGTTGGCGTCGCTTACGGATCAGATATTGACACGGTTACCGAATGTTTGATTGCCTCAACGAGATCGAACAAAGACGTTGCAGATTCGCCCAAACCGATTGTGCAGTTCGCCAATTTTGGTGATTCCTCACTGGAGTTCAAACTCTTCTTCTGGTCGAAAGAGGCTTTCTTTATCGAAAATGTGAAATCAGATATCCGTCGCGAAATCTATAAGCAACTGAAAGAACATGGACTTGAAATTCCATTCCCACAGCGTGATATCCATATCAAAGGGATGAGCAAGGAAGAATTGCTAAATCAGATGGATTTAAAGAATAAGATGAAGAGTTGAAAACTTTCGTCATTGGGCTTAAAAAGAAACGGAAAGCCCTCCTTCAATAACAACACCTTTCATTTCTATAAAATTTGAGGTAATAGGTTGTTCGTTGTGACTGATTGTAAGATTATTCGAAAAAATCGATTCCTCTTCTCTAATATTTTCTCCGTAGAAATTTTCCCCTCTAAACTCCAATCGGTTCGTATAAATCTTTAAGGGAAATTGATAGCCTCCTCTAAAAAAAAACACTCGTTTTAGAACTTGATTTAAACGGTATGGCTAGCTCTATTTCAGGCCGAGCAATAATGTGACTTCTCACAAAATTTATCTCCACAGACGGACTATAAAAACGAGTGTTATTCACTTCAATAAAGTCTTCATTCTGATAGATGTCTCCTAATCCAATAGACGCTTTTCCGTAAGAACAAACTCCTAAGAACTTAATCGTTGCAACCTGCCCCAAATTAACAGCGTGACCAATTCCCAACTCACCACAATACGTGAAGACTTCCCCGAAGCTAATGTCACCCCCTAAGCGAACAAAAAAGCCACTTGTCTGTCCACCTTAAATATCAAGACCTGCACCAAAATTAATTTGTCGTGAGCTACTTTTTATAGTCGTTTCTGAAAAAAAGGTGTACTCTGATGGTGATTCATCCGTATAACTTGTCTCAATAATTCCATCCTTTGTTAGAACCGGAGTCACCCCTCCTGAAATATAAAACAAACCTCTTGAGGCATGACCAATAGAATGATAGTGCCACGGATTCGTACAGTTCAAGTAAGTGCACAACTGAGCCTCTGTGTCGATTGAATTCGTCAAAGTCAACAATAATAAAACCGTCTTCATTCTTTAATTTTTAATGGCCTTTCATTCTTTAAAAGTCTTGGGTTAATGCTTTTTTTTGAAAAAACTTCTCCGCTTCGCGTGATTAAAAGAATGTCACCTTCTGTTTCTACAAGGTGGTATCCTGAACGGCAATCTCGAAATCTTTTACGAAGCGCTTGAATTCCTTTCAATGCCCCATTTTTCTTAGTAACTCGGTAAACATGATTGGAACAAGATTCAGAAAAAAGGCACCCTTTTCCTTTTAGCTTGTGAGGAATCAATTTTTGATACATCCAAATAAACAGAAGGAGTATTCCCCGCATTACTTTTTCTTAAATACAACCATCCCAATGTGAACAGTTGTTGCTGGCCGAGCACCTATACCAAAGCACCCTGATGATCCTGGCTGCATTTTATCAGAATATTGATGACCTGCATATTCATATCCATCAACAGCCTCTCTGTCAATAATTGATTTTAGCTCAGTTTTTGCATTTGCGCATGGAGGAAAGTCTACTATCTTATACTTCATAACTCACTGTTTTACAAAGCCAAAAAACTATATTGCTAAATGGCTGAAGGTTAGATTTTGTATATTGACAAATATAATTCGATGGTTAACCCCAAGTCAACAGGGGTTATCCCCTGATTTTAACTACTATGCTGTTACACATCCAAATTTTTCTGTTTTTTATTCTTTTTTTTATTCCAATTGTAAGTTCACAGGAACAGATAAAACAAAAAATGCCACAATCACATCGATACATTGAACAGTCGAATGAGTACATGGATTTACACAAATGGGATTCCGCGAAAAGCACGATTAACGATATTGTGCAGATCTCCGAGAAAACCCCAACCTATTACAATCTAGGGGTAGCTGAGCTTCAACAGGGAATCTATTCGAAAAAAACTAAATCTTATGATGCATCAGTTAGACACCTCAACAAGGCTTTAAACAACTTTCAGAAGATAAAGAATGATACATTGACGAGTATTTCTTTAAATCATCTTGGTGAGGTTTATCGAATCTTAAATTTAAAGGAACTCTCTTTGAAAAGTTATAGAAGCTCCTTGTTCCATGTACTCCGAACGGACAACTATCGCCAGCAATCATTTACTCTAAATAATCTGGCTAATTTCTTTAAAAAACAGCAATCACTCGATTCCGCTAAGTATTACTATAACGAATCTATCAAGCTTAAAAACGAGCACAACATTTCAGGAAAAGGAAAAACCTTGAACAACCTCGCTGGCGTTCACTATTTGTCAGGCGAATATTTTACCGCTAGAGAGTTATACCTGAGCGCTATTCATGAAGCTCTGAAAGAAAATGATTCTTCCTTTCTCGCTTATCCACTCTTGGAGTTAGCCGTTATTGACATCGAAAACAAAAAATTTGATCGTGCAAAAACTAATCTTGACAAAGTTTCTAGCCTCGAGCTAGATGCTAAGTCTGAACTACGGTTTTATGAAGTAATGACGTACTATTTCGAGGAAAATAAAGCATATCAAGAGGCATTGGAGTGGAAAGGAAAGTACATCAACTTTTACAAAAAGTACATCAACGAGGTACAAACAAAAAACATCCAAGATTTAAGTCTCCTCTATGATTCTGAACGAAAGGACTTAGAAATTGATAAACAGAAACTCAAAATAGACGTACAAAATGAGCGAATTCGTTTAAAAAATGGTCAATTAATTTTCCTCGGCACTGGGGTTCTTGTAATAATCGTTGTAACATACATCTCAATACAAGCAATTCGACGTCGAAACAAAATAGAAACATTACAAGCACGGTTTGAAGGTGAAAAGTCGATAAAAACGAGCATTGGAAAAAACCTGCATGACTTTATTGCTCCTGAGCTTCACGCCGCAAGAATGAAACTGGAACTTTTTCAGCTCAAGGAACCGATCATGGACATGTCTCCAATAATTGAACAGCTTCAAGAAAGCACCGAAAATATTCGAAGTTTAAGTCATCAACTTTCCCCTATTATTTACCGTTTGGAACACACAAAGTTCAGTACAATTGTTCAAAATGCACTCATTGAATTTGAGCGATATGCTCAAATTGATATTGAAATGAGGACTCCTTTTCCGGAACAATTAGATGCGTTAATCCAAGAAGATCAGGAGAATATCTACGGAATTATACTCGAGGGACTCAACAATGTTCGGCGGCACTCAAAAGCCAGCAAGCTCATTTTCTACATTACTCAAAAAGGTAATGAAACAGTCATCACTTTGTTGGACGATGGTGTTGGAATCAAAGAAGGAAAAGCTGCTGGTATCGGTATTCAGAATATGAAAAGCCGAGCCGATTTGCTTAAGGGAACTTTAACAATAGAAAAGTTGAAGGTCGGGAGTAAATTAGAGTTGGTCATCAAGCGAAATCATTAACTAAAATAGACACTGGTATTATGAATGAGAAAACTATTTTAATCGCAGACGATAGTCGTGCATTAACTGAAAGCTTAAAACTAGCCGTTAACTATCAATATCCAAATATCTCAGTTCAAGTTGCTAGTACAAAAGAAGAAGTGGAAGCAAGCATGAATGAAAGTGAAAGTATTGACCTTGTTCTTTTGGACATCCAGTTCTTATCTAATGAATATGATGGAATTGAAATTGCCCGATGGCTCAAAAAAAACTTCTCGGAAACTAAAATTTTAATGATGAGTCAATATGTAAAATCCGAATATAAAACGCTTCTTATCAACGATGTTGGGGTTAATGGTTATCTGGATAAACAAAGTAGTTTGGAGTTATTTCTTGATTCTATAAAGCGTGTACTCTCAGGTGAAACGGTTATAGATCGGCATGTGGTATACGCAACTCAGGGTGCTAAAAAGTACAAAATTTCTAGACGGGAAAAAGATGTTTTGGAACTATTAGAGGTCGGAGAGTCACAAAAAACTATTGCCAATAAGCTGTTTATTTCCCCTCGAACTGTAGAAGGCCATGTAAGAAATCTTCGTGATCGATTTGAGTTAAGGACCACGGCAGAGTTACTAGTATTCTATACAAAATATAAAACATCCTTTCGCGAAGATGGACGCGGATCGGATGCTCCCTTTCTAAGTTAAGCCGACCCAAGTAAATGAGCCGGCTTCAGAACATATCATACTATCCTAAATCAACAGTATCTGTGCTGTCCGTAGGTGGATTTTCATATTCATCCACACTTGGAGGAGGATCGAGCTTGTCATCCTTTTCCACAAAGGAATCTACAAAAGCTTCTTGTTTCGGTTCGAATACCTCCTTTTCACAAGAAAATACACCAATAGTCATCCCAATAATTACAGCTGGAATACCCAACTTCGTTACTAAATTCATTGTATTAAATTTTAAGTTGTGTCAAATGCGCGCTTTGCACATTAGGAAGGGTGAGTTGCCTTCACAACCGGGAAGTAGGGTGAGTTCTCTTTGTTCTTCTTCCCTTCCCAATCGGAAGTTTCACGCAGAGAGCTCAGCTCCTTTTGTATGCTCTTGGTGTACACCCTCAAGCATGCTAGAATTAACTCTGAAGCAAAGGAAAAGCGAATACAATAAAATCAGAAAGAAATATGTGGACGTATGTGTCCATTTTGTGGACAATATTGCCTACACCTTGTCCTTTCCTTTAACGGCAAGGAATACAACACATTCAAAGAATGGGATAACTAGAAGAAAGTGAAGATGAATGAAAAGAAAAATAGTATTGAAGACCTGATCAAATCCATTTTCTACGAAGCTGGAAAACGAATAGGTAAACCCAACAACAAAAAAGCTATGTCGGATTACCTCAGCAATTGGTTTGAGGTGACGAAAAATGGGCCCATTGGCTACAAAACACTCATTCGACAGTATGACCGTTATGTTCTGAAGTTAGAGCGAGCTGAGCAAAATGCACCACCAACCACAGATCATCTCAACGCTTATGCACGGTTTTTAGATTTCGACAATTACAACGATTACATCGTCAAAACCAACGAACAGGAAGCAACAGGGGGAGCTTCATCAGAGCCTGGAGGAGCTTCGGTGGCAGCCATTGAAACTGCTATCAAGGAACAATTAAACATTGGAACCCAAAATAATATTGAGCACCAAAACAATATTGAAAATCAATTTATTGGCCGTCAGGAGAATATTAAAAAACAAACAAATATAAAGAAACAGATTAATGTTCATGAAGAGAGTAAAGAATCCCAAAAACGAAACCGTATAATACTATTCATCGTTATCTTCATTGCTATTGTTACATCCATTACCTTATGGTACATCAATACAAAAGAGGATAAAAAACTATGCTTGTTTTGGAAAGGAAATCATTTTGAAAGCATCGTCTGTGAAAACGCTTCTGAGGATGAAAAGGATCTTATGATATCACCTAATGAATGGAAGGAAACATACAAGTCCTTCCGAAAAATTCAACCCTCCTCCTCTACACATTTTTTTGACTCTGACGGAAATGCTAAAGTGTGGTATCAGTATAAAGACGGAAACTATGATTTCTTCAATCAGTCAGGCTTACATCCTGTAACTGGTCAAAAGTTATTGCCTGTAACACCATCCGTTGTAGATAGTTACTTTAATTTATTACAAATTGAAGAACCTGATACTTCTTCAATGTTGGAAAAATCATCAAATGTTTCTGAACCTCCTACATCAACCGATGACGTCGATATTTCGACAGAAATGCTTGAAGAGAAAAAAGGAAAGTATTGTTTCAAGAATGAATCAAATGAAACATTGGAAACATACATTCAAGGACCAGGACAAATCCGTGAAAAAATAATTCTCCAACCCAAAGAGCAAGTCTGTATGTTTCTTCCTGTAAACAAATATCACTTTTCTACTTATGTTAATGGTAGAGTAGACACTCCAATAAAAAAGGGGGATATTACAGTCAGTGAAAATAAAGAGGGATATATTACTCTGAATATTCCCGAAAACAATACCGAAACAAAACAACCTGAACGTTCACCAATAACAACCAATGAAGACTCAAAGCCCTCAAAAGACTGTTCCAAAGGAGATTTTTGCATTAAAAACACGACTAATGACGTTCTTAATGTCCGAATAGGCAATAAAGTAGATGGGCCACTAGGATCGAACTTCTATTTTCATTTAACAGTACAAGCACAAAGCACAGAATGCTTTTACGACATTCCAGCTGTGGTCTACAACTTACAATATTATTTCAATGAGTTGAGTCTGGGAAATCAATATAAATACACAAATATTAAGGTTGCTGGCTGCGAAACTGGGGAAAAGGTATTTTAATAAAAAAGAGGTCATTTTCATAACCTCTCAGTGTAACTTTTCGAGACAAAACGGATCTAAATCTACATAACAATTTAATCAATTCAAGTTGCCAACCAGTATCGTATTTAACAAAATGAGCGTTTCTGTATGACACTTTGTTCTGATTCAGCACCACAAGAGTGAAGTATCATAAATGATTGAAGCGGAAATGATTAATACGGATATACTTTTCATTGTTTGACTGAAATCATAAAGTCCTCTTTTTACTCCTTCCCAGCACGCATATACTCGTACGTACCAATGAGAAGAAATGTAATTCCCGTGGCCATTATTAAAAATGTGATTAAAGTAACCCAATTAGTTACTTCGTCCATCATGGGGTGACGATGTTCTTCAAGGCTCGCTATCAATTGAAATATCGGTGATTCAGACAGCACGATCAACACCGCACCCAATACTGCTAAAAATAATCCCCTTCTGTTGTTCATAGTGTTTGGTTTTTGGTTTAGTCAAAACTATTCTTCACCAACCTTCCAATCAATAGGGGAAATCCCCTTTTTTTATACAAACAGCTTTCAATCAGGGGATTATCCGTATTGACTTTTCATACGTTTAGAGTGCACCTTTGTTTTATCATAAATAATTCAACTATGAAATACATAACCTTATTACTATTCAGCACACTAACAATCTTGTTAGCTTCCTGTTTTCCTTCAAGCTTGATAACGACCCCTGAGCCTGTGATCGCTAAAATCATCGAATACGATTTTGTACCACCTTCGAAAGCAGAGGAAAAAACAGACCTCTCTCTCATTATTCTTAATCCAGAGTATGCAAAAGGATTCGAGTACGAGAAGCAATCCATGTTTGTAAACTTCATTGATAACATGGGGGTCGACTTTGAAGAAATGCTTATAGCAAAAGGTTACTCATTAAGAGGACCCTTCGACACCTATGACGAAATAGTCTATGCAGATAAATCGGAAACGGACCTAATGCTGAAAATTGAAATTGACTTTTCTTATGAGTGGGCATACGACGCGATTAAAGATAAACCGCTCTACGGGTATAAGGGCTCACTCTCTGGGTATAGCTTTCAACGTGATGGAAACCTAAGTATTGGTGGTAAAATCAACTTAACAATCAAAGAATCTCTCACACAAGAAAAGCTGTGGGTTAAATCGATTAAACTTGATAAGAAAAACGTTGGAATTCATACGGCACGTTACCGCGTACAAAATAAACAAGAAGGAATGAATGCCATTGCAAGTGACCCACAGTACGTAACAGTGATGTATGAGGCACTTGACAGTTATTATCAAAAGGCTCTTAAAACAGCATGGAATCATCTTGAGCCAGCAGAGTTGGAGCCTTTAAAAACACAAGTAAAAGATCTACGTTCTAAAAAAGGATACTAACATGAAACATCTATTCAACCTCTCTTGCTTTCTTGTACTGAGTCTGACAGCATTCTCGCAAAATTCCAGAACCTTCTACCGAAACAACGTCCAACTAAATACGGGGTACACATTATATGATGGTTACAAAAATCTATCAATAAACCAAAAAGGTATGAATCGGTTCACCTGCCTTCTATCGTATGACGGTTTTCTAACTGAAAACTTTAGTATTGGTGCTTTTGGTGGTTTTACAACATCCTTTATTAAAGAAAACAATGTGTATTATTCCAACTATTGGACGACAAATGAAGGAGATTACTACACGAAAAAAATTAAAGAGCGTCGATATTTTATTGGAGTTAAAGCTACAACGTATTTTATCAACACTACAAATTTACAAGCCTATTTTGGTGTAGGTCTAGCTGTAGGAAGGAAAAGAGAATACGTGCGATACGGAAAGGAAATTTATACTGTCGACAATCGTAGCTTGGTTATTATGTATGACCTACATCTTGGTGTAAACTACTATTTTAGTGAACATTTTGGGGTTACGGGATCCTTAGGTTATCCTCTTTCTTTATTCAAGGTGGGAGTAACATACCGTTATTAAATCAAACACCTACAACACTCTCACCAACACCTTCTCCACCTTTGCTTCCGAAATTAAACTCAACGCATAAACGCCGGATGCCACGTTCAAGGAAACAACCATTTCGTTTTGAACAAACATGGGAGCTATGTTCTTCACAACCTTTCCTGAGATATGCGTCAATTGGATGGTCTTGATCTGTTCGGCATTTTCTGAAATAACTGTAAACGCCCCTCTGTTCGGATTTGGATAAATCAAACTGGTTAGCTCTTCATTTCCTTCAGCAATACCCGAAATTCCCGATAGGGTTTGGAACGCATTGATTCGTCCCGCTCCCATCATTCCGATGTACGAGGGGTTTAATGCATCAATATTGTCACAGCCGTTTTGCAAAGCCGTCTTCACTTCAGCAGGAGTAAACGCTGGATTTTGCTCCAACACGAGGGCACACAACCCTGCTACTAGGGGACATGCCATCGATGTTCCGCTCAAGCTTCCATACTCCGAACCGTTTCCAGAAAGTGTACTGAAAATACCCGTTCCAGGTGCCATCACATCAATGGTAGTACCGTAGTTGGAAAAGCTGGATTTTCCGTCTGCGATATCAGTTGCTCCTACGGAAATTACGGCTGCGTACGCCGCAGGGTAAAATGGTGTCGTTACATTATCATTTCCTGCAGCCGCCACCAACACAATGCCGAGTGAACTCGCTGCAGACATAATGCTTTCTCCTGTAGAAGAAAATCCACCGCCCCATGACATACTAATCACGTCAGCATTCGCGCGGATTGCATAATACACACCATCGTATGCGTTCGGTAACTCATTCCCTTGCGATGCACTGTTGTCGGGTGTACATTTAACGGGAATAATACTCGTATTAAATCCAAGCGAAGCAATGCCAATTCCATTATTTGTGGAAGCTGATGCAATTCCAGCGCAGTGCGTTCCGTGCACGAATGGTGTCGACGAGCCTGCAGAAGCAGGTGGGTTAGGATCAGAATCATTGTCCGAAACATCAAAGCCCTTAACGTCATCTACATATCCATTGAGATCATCATCCAATCCATTTCCTGGGATCTCACCCGTGTTGATGTACGTGTTTGACACCAAATCTTCGTGAACGGTACTCACCGCATTGTCAACAATTGCCACTTTTACCGCAGCGCTTCCTGTCGAAATATCCCACGCCTGAACGGCATTGATTTTCGTTAACCCCCATTGAGAACCTTGAATATCATTGGGAACAAGTGTTGTCTTCATGAGTGGCTTTTTCTCAGCGTATTCGATATCAGTTAGTAAATCGAGATCGTACACCAAATCATCTATCATCGCTTCTTGCGTAAAGGAAATCTCATACGTTCGATCTAACTCATTCGATAAAGAAGGAAACGGCGTCCACATATCAGTAACACCATAGGTTGAAAGTATCGCATTCAAAGCGGTATTGGAATAATTGTAATTCGCTAAATCCAGTGAACTCGAACTGGTCGTGCGCACATAAATTCTTCCGTCTACCCAATTGGTGTCAACCGTTTGCGAAATTGACATGAACGAAAAAAGGTGTGCAAATAAGAGTAAGTAGATGTATTTCATATGTTTTGACTTCTGTTCACTATATATACGAAGAAACTTCGGTTTTGGATGGCTTTACCATTAGACTATTCCTATTAATGCCTTAAAAACATGATTTAACCTGTTGAATTTCTTTAATTTGAGAGGGTACAAAAATCGATTTACATTAAACTCGTATTTTTCTTATCTTTATTTAACCTAACTACATTGAATTTTGAGAATTCTTATCGATACAAATATTCTTATAAACCTAGAGGACAACAAAGTTCTTAATAGGGTATTCACTCGCTTTATCAATCAAGCATACACAAATAAATGTGAAGTTATGATCCATGGTGCGTGTTTAGAGGATATACACCGAGACAAAAACGAAACAAGGAAGCAGATCATTTTATCAAAATTAGATAAATACCCTAAAATCCCAAACCCAGCCTTACTTTCTGATGATTTCTCTACTCTCGTTGGTGAAAAAAAAGTAAACGACAAGATTGACAACCAACAACTACTTCAGGTTTTTAAAGGATATGTTGAATTGTTTGTTACAAACGATAGAGGTATTTTATCAAAAGCTGAAAAGCTTGAGCTTCGTAAAAATGTACTCACGGCAGAAGAGGCGTTACAATTTCTAGATGAGCACTACACACTATCAATTCCCTCACATCCTGTATTAGATCATGTAAGTCTTAGAAAAATTGAGAAAGACTTTGATTCTCCATTTTTTGAATCCCTAAAAGCTGATTATAATGCAAACGAGTTCATGTCTTGGATTCAGAAATGTGCCAAACAAGATCGGAAATGTTACACCTTAAGAATTGAAGATAACTTATCCGCTCTTTTAATTTACAATCAAGAAAGTCCGAGTGATCATGGTCTCGATTTAATAAACGAGGATGCTGTTAAGATTTGCACATTCAAAGTAGGAGATGACGCTCTTGGGCTTAAGTTGGGAGAACTATTCATAAATAAAATGTTTGAGTATTGCATAAATCAAAACATACGATATCTATACGTTACAACATATGACAAGCAAAAAGCTCTCATTCACCTTCTTACGAAATTTGGTTTTAATCAACACTCAAAATTTCAAAATACTGTTGGTCAGGATGAGTTTGTTTTTATTAAGGACCTCTCTCCATCTGCACAATATGGAAAAACAGGAAGTGCTTTACACCCTTTCTTTAGGGAGGATGTTAAAAAATATGTCGTACCAATACAGCCACAGTACTATAAAACCCTTTTCAAGGACGGTAACCTTAGAGCTCCAACATTGTTCGATAGTGAAGACTATGGATTACAAGAAGTTCAAGGAAACACTATTATCAAAGCCTATATATCCAAGTCTTCCAGAACCGACTTAAAAGAAGGGGATTTACTATTCTTTTACTCATCAAAAAACTTTAAGTGTCTGGAACCTCTCGGTGTACTGATTGAACATACAAGGGTGGATAATTTCGAAGAGTTATGGGAAATGGTGAAAAGTAAAACGGTATATTCACCAGAAGATTTGAATAAATGGATAAGTGATAGTAAATACCTTACGGTTTCAATATTTAGACTTGTAAAATATTTAGACCCTCCCGTTTCTTTTAGTGAGATAAAAGAACTCGATTGTTTTGGAAATAAGTTTCAAACAATCACAAAAATGGAGGAAAAAGATTATCGGAAAATTAAGCAAAACCATATTAATGAAAGTTTTATTATCAATTAAACCTGAGTTTGCAAATAAAATTTTTGATGGCTCCAAAAAATACGAGTTCAGAAGAAGTCTCTTTAAGGATAAAAGTGTGACTAAAGTTATTGTCTACGCATCTGCTCCTATTAGCCGCGTAATTGGAGAATTTGACATCGATAAGGTTATAAAGAAGGAAGTCCATGAGTTATGGGATGATACCAAAGAACACTCAGGAATCACTAAAGAATTTTATTTATCCTATTTCAAGGGTAAAAACGAAGGTTTCGCGATTAAAGTGAAACAAGCCAGAAAATATGAAGAGGACTTTTGTATTAAAGAGAAATTTGGCAAAAAACCTCCACAATCATTCCTCTACATTAACTAACTGGATAAAAAGCCAACCTCAACATGTGAGATTGGCTTCTATATTTATGTGAATAAAGGAATTAACCTGCTGGCTGACTCAATAAACTGATCGTTACAATTCCTCCTCTTTCGGAACGTTGAATGTTACAAATACGCTCTTTTTGCTTAGGTCCAAGCGGTAATGATTTGCAAGGCTTTTCCCCAACTAACCCCGTACAATCCGTACAGTTTACTGGGTAAACACCTGGAAGTCCTGAGTTCTTTTGTAACTCTCTATTGTATATTTTTGTTACGGGTATTTTTCCTGGTCCATAATTCCACCCCAATCCTTCTTCCACCGTCATTTCCAAGTAACAGTTTACGCCGTTCACACAGCTAATATCGAATGCCTCAGCGCACTCTGAAGAAGGGTTCAAGGTAAACTCGGCAATACTCGTTCCTTCTTTTCCATGATTGAAATCGGCTCCTTTCACAGGACATTGTGGCTCGATATAAAAACCAAAATTTCCACTAAAACACTTTCCTTTTGAATCGAATAGCATTTCTTCCTGGGCTCCCAAGGTAAACTTCCCACGAAGTGGTTGGTTCTCAACAGGCTTTAGAAAAGGAAAATCACTCAATCCAACAGGAGAAGGACAACATTTATTGGCAGCATTTTGTGCTGCAAAGGTTAAAAACACCTCAACAGACTCTTTGGTGTTGTTTGACACAATCATTTTTGTGTAATCTGAATTGCTCATAATATGCAAAGTTTAAATTTAGTAAGTAGATACATGCGTATCTGATGTGGTAGCACAATTATACGTACCTGTTGAGAAATATGAACAAGTAGAAATACCCGAAAGTTTCTCAGCGTGCTAACGTCAAACTTAACTCTGTACAATTTTCCCACCTAACTCACCACTTCCCGGGCCCAATCGAACGAGTTGGTTCGCACAGTTCAGTAGCAAGTCATTATGTTCGATAAACAAAACCGTGTTTCCTTTCTCCACCAAGCGTTGGAACAAGTCGATGAGTTTCAGAATGTCTTGCTGATGCAGGCCTGTACTGGGTTCATCGAAAAGATAGAGTGACTTCCCCTCGGGATTCATCAGTTTGGACGCTAACTTCAAGCGTTGCGCTTCTCCACCTGACAATTCATTTCCTGCTTGCCCCAGTTGCAAATGTCCAATGCCAACATCGATGAGTAGCTGCAATTTTTCCTTGATTCGTTTTGATGTAAAAAACGCAAAAGCCTCGTAAATAGACATTTTGATCACATCTCCTACCGATTGACTGTTCAACTTGCATTCCAAAATGTCGGAATTGTAACGTTTTCCAGAGCAGACATCGCATGTTGTCCAAACATCACCCATGAAGTCTAAGCTCGTTTTTTGTTTTCCGTAGCCATTGCACGAACTGCATTTTCCTTTTTTGCTTTGGTAGCTAAAATCTGCTTTTTTGAATCCGTGTTGTTTGGCGTCATCTGTTTTCGCGAACTCACCACGAATATCGTCGAGAATTTTTGTGAACGATCCAATTGTACTCAATCGATTGCCAGAAAACGGACGTTGATCCATTAGCACCACCTCATCAAACTCTTCCAAACCAAAAACAGACGAACATCCAACAGCGCGCTTTTTCTCATAGGATTGAAACAAGACATCTCGAACCAAAGTCGATTTTCCACTTCCAGAAACACCTGTGACAGCAATGATTTCTCCTGAATTGAATTCCACATCGATGTTCTTCAGGTTATTGTGATCCGCGCCATTCACTCCAAATGATTCTCCCGAGTTCTCGAAGGTCATTGGTTCCACATGAACATCATCCTTCAACAATTGATATGTCAGGGAATTCGGATGCGCTTTCAATTCTTCCTTACTTCCTTGGAACACCACTTCTCCTCCCGCTTTTCCAGCTTTCGGACCCATTTCAATCACGTAGTCCGTCGACTGGATAAACTGTTTGTCGTGTTCAACCGCTACCACCGTGTTTCCTTTCTCCACCAAGCCTCGAAGTAACTTCGTTAAGGCATCCACTTGTTGACTATCCAGACCGATTGTTGGCTCGTCCAAAACGTACGTCACTCCATATAGATTTGCCGAAAACTGCCCTGCCAACGCAATTCGTTGGTGTTCTCCTCCTGAGAGGCTTTTCACGGATCGATTCAAACTTAAATGTCCTAGTCCGAGATCAAGAATGGGTTTCATTTTTCGCTGAACTCCCGGAATAATAGCCTGCGCAATTGCCTTTTCCGCTTTCGATTCAATCGACGAAAGATCTGAGAATCGTTCATAACACTCGTTCACCGTTAATTGAGTCAATTCGTGAATATTCATTCCCAAAAAGTGCGTTTGCAACAGCTCTGGTTTTAAGCGACTTCCATTACACGTAGAACATTTCACTTCGTGCAATACCGCTTCAAGCGTTTGTTTGTTCTTATTGGAAAGTTTCCGCTGGTATTCATCGTCGAGGTAATTGCACAAGCCCAACCATTTCGCTTTCAATTGCTGCGTTCCCGTTCTAGATTTGGTTTTGAAAGCCCATGTTACGTCCCATTTCGTATCGTCTCCATACAAAACAACCGCTTGTTGTTCCAACGATAATTCGTTCCATGGGCGATCTAACTCCCACTTTTTGTGCACTGCCAATGTTTTCAAGGTCGCAATGAACTGACCGTTTTCATCTCCATAATACTGCACCGCTTTATTGGTAGAGATTGCTCCATCGAAGATGGATTTTTCTGGGTTGACGATCACTGCATCTGGATCACACTTGAGTTGTACGCCCAATCCTCCGCAGGCTTCACATGCACCGCTGTGGTGATTAAAGGAATAATTCTGCGCCGAGTAATTGCGTCCTCTTTCCGTCCCGATTCGAGCATAGAGTAAGCGAATGGCATCGTAAATTCCCGACATTGTTCCCACAGTCGATCGGTTGGAAGTATTTCCCGATTTGCGTTTCAAAGCGATCGCTGGTCCCAAGCCTTTACTATCGGTTAAAACTGCGTGGTTCGAAGATTGTATCAAAGAGCGATTGTACGCTGAAAATGATTCCGTGAATCGAGCATTTGCTTCTGAAAAAAGTGTATCGTAGACCAAGGAGGATTTCCCGCTGCCCGATAAGCCTGTTACGGTTGTCATCTGACGTTTCGGAATTCGAACAGTAATCTTTTTGAGTTGATTCGTTTCAACTTCAGAGAGAATGATTTCATCCGTTTTCGTATTTGGAATCGTCTTTTCCGAATAATCAACCTCTTTTTGCTTCTTCGGAACGCCTTGATAGATAACATGTCCACCATTTCTTCCGCTTTCTGGTCCCATTTCGATGTGCCAATCGCACTGTTCAATGATGGTTTCGTCTTGCTCAATACAGACAATCGTATTTCCTTTTTCGGTTAATCGATCGAACAAATTCAGCAAGGTCTTCACGTCTTGATGATGCAATCCAGTGCTTGGCTCGGCAATGATGTACAAGGTTGAACCCGTTTCCTTTTTCTGTAATTGATTGGCCAGCTTGATGCGTTGTGCCTCCCCGCCAGAAAGTGTGGTAGACGATTGTCCCAATGTCAAATATCCCAATCCGATGGCATGTAAGGTTTCGATTCCTTTCAGAATTTTCGGTTGGTCATGGAAAAAGGTCACGGCTTCGTTCACACGCATATCGTAGATATCTGCAATGGATTTTTCTTGATACAACACTTCCAAAGTAGGCGCGTTGAAACGTTTACCGTTACACTCTCCGCATAAAAGATCTACGTTTCCGAGAAAATGCATGCCAATTTGCGTTTTTCCTGCTCCTTGGCAAGCTTCACATCGTCCGCCTTTGTTATTGAATGAAAAGCGCGATTTTGTATACGAACGTTCTTTCGAAAGCGGCTGCTTGGCGAATAAATCACGTATGTGATCGGAAATTCCGAGGTAGGTCGCTGGATTGCTTCGTGGTGTTTTTCCGATGGGAGATTGATCGATGTAGGTGAGTTGGGATATGTGGGTTTCGGCTTCGTTCAGCCCACGTATGGCGGTTTTATTACTCATTGACTCCTGCACGCCGAGGGCTGAGCGCAGCCGAAGCCCGTCCTCTATTGTTTCCATCAAGGTTCCTTTTACCAAACTCGATTTTCCCGAGCCCGATGGACCACTCACAATATTTAGTTTTCCGACTTGAAAGGAAACGTCAATGTTTTTCAAATTGTTCTTCGTACACCCTTTGAGATCAATACTTCCTCTATCGGGACGAACTTCTTTCTTTTCAACTTCCCAAGAGGAAAGTAACGCTTTGAGCGTGGCGCTCGAACGAACCAATTCTTTTTGGTGAATAAAGTCATGAAAACTTCCATTGAAGAGGATTTCTCCCCCGTTTGTTCCTGCTTGCGGCCCAACATCAACAATCCAATCGGCATGACGAATCGTTGTAAGGTCGTGTTCCACCACAATAACCGAGTTTCCTTTTCGTACCAATTCTTTCAGGTGGAAAATCATCAGTTTGTTCTCTTCGCTGTGCAAACCAATCGAAGGTTCATCAAAAATATAGAGCACATCACTGAGAGAACTCGATAGTTGGTTCGCTACGCGCAGGCGCTGGGTTTCACTCGCCGATAAGCTTTTTGCCTCACGATCTAGGTTCAGGTGCCCCAAACCTAAATCAGCAAGTAAGGTGATTTGTTCCGTGGTTTTATCTACGATTTTCTGTCCAACCTCATCCCACTTTTGTGCTGCGATCCACTCGTTCAATTCATTGAGCTCCATTCGCGTCAAATCGGTAATTGTTTTTCCGTGAATCGTCACACTGCGTGCATCCGCATTGATACGATCACCATTGCATTCCTTACACGTAACCGATTTCACGTACTTCAAAATATTCGGGTTGCGATCGCGACGCAAAATATCCGACATTATCGGGATCATCCCTTTGTAATAGCCTTCTTCTCTCGGTTTTGCTTTGATTCCTGTCCATTTCAATCGTGATTCCAAGCTGTGTTTCCCAAAGGGAACTTTAATCTTTTCACTTCCGTAGAGAATGACCTCTTGCTGAGCATCTGTCAATTCATTCCAAGGAATTTCAACATTGAATCCTTCCGCTTCGCACACTTGGTTGAGCACATCAATGGTTACTTGCGAATACATGATGTAGCCTGTTGGTAAGGTTGGAGCAAGTGCTCCCTCACGAATTGTTTTCTCGGGATGTGCCACCAATTTTTCCAAATCGATTTCCTCTTCCATGCCAATTCCTACGCATCGTGGACATCTTCCTACTTCTGTATTGAATGAAAACAACGAACGCGATAATTGAATGTCTCGCTCCGTTTCTCCTTTCCGCGCAAATAGTAAGCGCAGTAGGTCATACATGTCGGAAACGGTCCCAACTGTTGATCGCGCATGAACGCCGACTGTTTTTTGTCCGATGGCGATTACAGGTGATAATCCAGAAATACTGTCCACATCGGGTTGACTCAATTTTCCAACGAACTGACGCGAAAAAGCGGGGAGTGTTTCGAAATAACGACGTTGACCTTCCTTTGCGATGACATCAAAAATCAAACTTGATTTTCCCGAACCTGAAACACCCGTTACCACCACAAATTGGTGATGTGGAATGTGTATGTTAATGTCTTTCAGATTGTTTGTTCGTGCTCCTTTGATTTCGATTTGTGCGACCTGCTTTTCACTCATGTTGTGAAGTTAGGAAAAGTTAAAATGAAAGCTCTACTTTTGAAATGTTGGACGAACAAAACCGTCTAATAGAAAAAAGGATTATGGATCAGAAAAAAATTACCGTGGATATTGTTTCAGACGTAGCTTGTCCATGGTGTTATGTGGGGAAGAAACGATTTGAAGCAGCATTGGAAAAGTGGGAAGGATCGCCAATTGAAGTAACTTGGCATCCGTATCAGTTGGACCCAACACTGCCGAATGAGGGAATTGGGAGAGATGATTATTTAACCAACAAATTTGGGAGTATTGATGCTACCCGCGAAATGACCAACCGTTTAACTTCCGTAGGAAAAGAGGTTGGAATCGATTTTAATTTCGGGGAAAAATGGACGGCATTCAACACGCTTCATTTGCACCAACTTTTGGATGTTGCAGGGCAAGAAGGTTTCAAAGCTGAACTGAAAGGGCGATTTTTGAAAGCTTATTTTGAAGATTTGACGCCACTCAACGATCCAGAAGTATTGTATAACATACTCGCTGATTTCGGTTGGAATTCAGAAAAAGTTGATGCCATCATTAATGACAGTTCGATTGCTTCAAAGGTAAAAGCAGAGATTGCGCATTACCAGCAAATGGGTGTTTCTGGTGTTCCCTTTTTTGTGATTAACAACAAATATGGAATTAGTGGAGCTCAGCCCACCGAAGCATTTTTGGAGGCATTATCGCAAGTTGACGCCATGCCATCCATGGAAGAAGGAGAAAGTTGTGAACCAGGAGGGGACTGTTGCTAGCCCCCTTCCTTTTTACTTAGAATTGACCCTTTCGGTCGGTACCACTATTTCTGTGGTGACAATTCTTTATCAATGATTTCTTGAAGGCTTCCTTTTGGTAAAGCACCCGCTTGCATCATTGGCTGACCTTCCATTGGAATAAACAAGATGCTTGGAATACTGCGAATACGGAATACGGCTGACAATTCCTGTTCTGCTTCTGTATCTACTTTGTAGATCGTCACTTCTGGGTTCTCATTGCTCAATTCCTCTAAAATGGGCGCTACCATTTTGCAGGGTCCACACCAATCTGCGTAAAAATCAATGATTGCAGGTTGATTCCCTTTAAATTTCCATTCTTTTTCTGCTGTATAATCGAAGACTTCGTCTCTAAATTTCTGTGCTGTTAATTGTACTGTTGGCATATCGTTTTTTTGGCAAAGGTAAGGGAATAGGTGTGATTGTTTGGTAACTGGGGTTACTTGGGTGAATTCGGAACGGATCAATGTAGAAGAAAAAATGGCCGAGCAAAACGCTCAGCCAGTTATTTTGATATCGGGCTTCGGCCGTGCTCAGCCCTCGTGTTTTTCTATTTGAATTTTCACACCGAGGGTTGAGCGGAGTCGAAACCCGAATCCTGCATTTATTATTACTACTTCGAAAAGACACTCGTCAACTGATCCAAGACTTTACCTCCATTGGAGACGGTTACCTCACCAATTTTGTCGGCAATTTTCTCGATGTATTCCATCTCTTTCAATTTGAATAGCATATCGTTTTCTTCCATCAATTTTGCTGTATTCAAAAGGCTTCGCGTTGCCGCAGTTTCCTCTCTTCGAGCGATAGTGTTGGCTTCCGCACTTTTTTGTGCCACCAACACTTTGTTCATGATGTCTTTCACTTCACCTGGAAGCACGATATCGCGGATACCTGCTGTTAGTACTTCAACACCTAAATTCATTGCTTTCACCCGAACGTAATCCAACACGAAGTCTGTTACTTTTTCTTTGGCAGCCAGCAATTCATCCAAGGTTAATGTGCCTACGAACTCACGCAATCCTAATTGAATCAATGTGTACAATTGCTTTTCGAAATCTTTCGAGTCGAGCAATGCCTTTTGAGCATCCACTACTTTGTAGTTCGCTTGGAAATTGATTCGCAGTGCGGCTTTGTCTTTCGTCAACATTTCTTGTCCAGAAAGTTCCAATTGAATTTGGCGCATATCGATTTTCAAGACTTCCACAGGCGTTGTTCCTTTGGTGAAGAAGTACAAACCTTTCGATAGGACGCGTTCGAATTTACCATCGAAGAACAACAAACCTTCCTCGCTCGACTCAATTTTGAACTCGTGCAAGAATTCCTTCATGTAAGCGTTTCTCAGCATCGATTTTTGAATCACGTTAACGCTTTCTGGATCATTTAAATCCAAGGTTACCACTTTCAACTCAACCAAACCTTTGAAGTAGAAGTAACGACCTGGGCGAAGAATCTCCGAAAAGTTTTTCCCAAAGTAGCTTAACGCGATTTCGTTATCGGCAATTTCGACTACTTCCGTTGCCTGCTTGAAGCGCTCATCCGCTAGCATCACATCAATCATTTGTGGAGCTCGGAATATTTCCGACTTTGAGTACACTACTGCATTTTCACGCATGCTCAACCAATGCGATCCTTCCGTGATCAATCGATTGTAGTCTCCATTTTTGAAGACGATTGCTACTTTTCCTACGTTAATTCTAACTCGTTTCATCTTATTCTTGAGTTTTACTTATTAATACTATTTCATAGAAAGGAACACAAAGCGATCACCTTCCACAATCGGGCGCCGAATTGAGCAATAGTGTTTGCGAACTGTTTTCGTTCTTCATTGATCTCTGAAAAGAGAAAAAATCCGAAGGTCAAAGAGCAGACATTCACCAAAGCGGTATCCTTCTTTACCGGATGGTTTTGGGTTGAAATCGGGGGCTTCGCATGAATGAAACTAACGTTTACATCCCTTGTTGCTTTGCAACGGCTTGCTCAGCCCCCGATTTCCGATCCACTTTGTGCACCTAGCTTGATGTTTTTTACAAGGACATCTCCTTTTGTTGGGTGTGTATGTTTTGAGCATACATTAAACCACTACTCTACCAGCTGAGTTACTTTGTTCTTTAACAAAGAGAGGATTCGAACCTCCGACCAATGGGCTGTTATTCTTACCAAACTGAACTACCTCTTTCGAGGGGAGGATTCGAACCTCCGACCTACAGCATCGTTGTTAAGAGATAAGGATGAGCAGCATATCGCCGAGCAGGGCTGAACGATACTATGTGGCCATTTGAAACCATCATCGTGGGCTCATGAACTTACGGTTCTTAACTTCTTTTGTGCTAGTGCACAGTATTTTGATGATCTACTACTCGCGATGACTGAGCGGAGTCGAAGTCCGCGAATAATAAATCAATTTCTTCAAAGAGCGTTTTTTGTCTTTCGACATGTCAAAGATTCAGATCAACTGCGCAATTATTTTGCGTAGTAATAAAAATCATTGGTTTTTGTACGGAGAGAGAGACTCGAACTCTCAAAATCCTGATTCTAAATCAGGCGCGTATACCTATTCCGCCATCTCCGCATTTTTTGTCTGGGAAGCAGGACTCGAACCTGCAACCTCCCGCATCCAAAGCGGGTAAACAACCAATCGTTATCTTCCCAGTGTTAGACACCGATTCGGATCTAGCGATGTAAATCCGAATGAACACTCAAGAGACAGTTGAATGTTCTGGCAGGTGCCACGGTGTATGTGGAAGTGGTAGGACTAGCTTCGCTGGTCTTCGCTACGAAGAGGACAGATTTTAGCTCAGCTGATCTATTCTCTTTTTGTATCGCTGAACTCGCAAGCTCGGTTCAGTCAAGCGAGCCAACCTACCGATAGCTATCGGGATGCTTAACACTTCCAATTTGGCGGAGGAAGCGGGAATCGAACCCGCAAGGCCTTTTACGGCTCGACAGTTTTCAAGACTGCTGCAATCACCTATTTGCTTGCTCCTCCAAAAGTTGCGGAAAGTGAAAGAATCGAACTTCCGTCACGGTATCGTGAACTCGCTTAGCAGGCGAGCGCAACAAACCAACATTTGCCTACTTTCCTAATAAGGAAGGTGAGAAAGTCAATCGTCATTGACTTCCCACGGAGATTATTAGTTCTGGTTCGAATCCAGTTCTATTGCGCAAATCATCCGTCCTTCCAAAAATCATGGTTTCAGAAATCCACAAATCCGTATTCTTGGATCGTTAATGCTCAAACTATAAACAACTTCTTCCTTTTCCCCTATTTCGAATCCTCACAACCATAAAGGTTGCTCCGGGATCAAAATATTGTCAAGCGTTGAATTTGCACGATATTTTGAGCCTTGTAAATTTCTTGGCGCAAAAAAAAAGCACCTCTTTACGGAGATGCTTACGATTCACTAACCATGATTTTGGCTAGGTTAAACGTATCATCTCCTTCATTTTTTGTTGTCCAAAATAAAATCCAAGACTCTCACTCGGCAGTTCTGACGAGAGCGCCAGAGAGCTTAAATTGATTCGGACATGTTCTTTTGTCGGTATCATAATCGTTTCGTTTTAATTATTGGACTACTAGTATTAGTCCTGATTTGTGACGGTGCAAATATTGGATGAATAATTGAAACTACCAAACAATATTTCGTTTTATCTTCTTGATTATCAATTGTTTATGGTGATTTTAAGGCAATAAAATCCCTGCGCGCTTTAAGCACGTTTTGCTCAATTTTCCAATTGACTGTCTCTCAATGGATCTCTTGTTTTCAATGACTATTTGCTATCTGTTCTTAATTATTCATTTTCTCTAAAAAATTTTCATCTTTTTTTCGATGTTTTCTTATTCATTGCTTGTTTACTAAAAAATGGATCAAAAAAAACGCCCAATTTTCATAGGACGTTTTGCTTATTTTGAATAATTCTGTTCTCAAATCATTGTTTCATGAATAGCAAATACCGTCCTGTGGTTGAAATTGAATCAACGCTAAAACGTCCGAGTTGTTCGCTCGGCAGCTGGTTATGATATTTTAATATTTGCATCATCGGTTTTTAGACGTTTATCTGAGGTAATTGGTTGTTTCGCGCTTCGAGTTTATCTTCCCGCCGTTAAAACTAAGCGTTGTTTCATTACTGGAGGAAGCTCGTATTTAGTATATCCATTCGATTTGAAAACCACTGTTTCGCGTTAGGGATATTAGCGGATAGCTTCTTTCGATGGCCATCGAAAGAACTAGCAGCGGGAAGCCCGACCAACAACCATGAGCCTGTCGAGTGGTAGTGGGAACGCCCAACTAAAGTTCTGGCTCAAATATACTCTGAGCAGAAAGTTAGACGACTAGAATTCTGTACCTTGTGATTACTGTATGTCAAAATTCAATTCTTTGATCCGTCGGAACTCTCAACTAATGCTCATTTCTTCAGTCATGATGACACTCTTGAGTGTTTTCCTCATCTCTGGCTGCACAAGCACGGAGTACGTAGGTGGAATTCAAATCAACGAAGCAGATCAAGATGAGTGGGCGAAAACCCTTAAAGCTTCAGGAATGAATACCGCTCAAGTTACGGCATACGCCAAGCAGGGAGCGTGGAATTCGGATCATTTGTGGTGGGATGACGCCGATACAACTCACATCTTACATGAAATCCGCGCACTTAAATCGAACGGAGTGAAGGTTACCATGGTTTTGCGTGTGGCGCTTCAGCATCGTTTCGATGAAAACATGTACAAGTGGCACGGAATGATTTATCCGACTTCTCAAGATCAAAAAGACGAATGGTTCTATCGTTATGGCTACTTCGTGGAAATGTGGGCGAAGCTGTGCGAACGTGAAGGCGTTGATGTACTCGCAATTGCCAGTGAAATGAATGCCTTGACTGCGACCGAACAAATCGATTCACTGCCGCCACTTCTTGAATACTTCTCGAACCGAGAAAAACAGCTGTACCGTGAAATGAAAATCATTCCACACGCGGAACGACTTCGAAAGCATAATTTATGGGAATATGGACGACAAGTTGACACGAATATTCGCCAATATTTGTTGTCAGAAATTGAATCGAACATAGCCTGGTCGGAGGAAGCTTTTCACACGGATCAAGCTAATTCCATCGAGCTCATCAACAAAGATCGAAAGTATCTGGACAGTATTTGGCGCAGCATTATCCACAACGCGCGCAGGTATTATTCTGGGAATATCACCATGGCGGCCAACTTTGATAATTATCACGAAGTTTCTTTTTGGGATGAGTTGGATTTTTTAGGAATCAACGCCTATTTCTCTCTTCGACAACCTCATCGAAAACCCACTTCTGAAGAAGCGCTTTATGAAGAATTGATAGAAGGTTGGAGTGAAGTCTTCTCAAGGATTTCATCATTCAAAACACAAAAAAACCTGCACAACAAACCGATTTATTTCACGGAGATTGGTTACACCCAGAAAGAAGGATGCACTCTTGCTCCCTGGGGAGGAGAAGGGTATACGTTGTTGTCTGGTGATGAGCTAGACACTCTCGTCATTTGGAAAGAAGCGCAGGACAAACCTTCTGAAAGAATTCTGGCAATGGATGCATTGTACGAAGTCGTCAAGCGAGAAAAAATTCCACTTGTTGGGTTGAATTATTGGAAGCTTACGAGTCATGCCTATCACGAAGGTTACGAGCCGTTCATGTTGTATATCAACAAAGAGGAGAACGATGGGTTGCAGTCTTCGATTGCTCGGTTTTTGAGGAGGAAAAATTAATTTAATGTCATTCGGGGTTCGGGCTTCGTCAGGCTCAGCCACCTTACTCACCCTTAAAGTCACTTCTCCTTAAACCGATCTCCCACAAACACCTTCACAGCATTTCCTCGTTCGAGTTCCAAGTGATTCGACCACTGGTCAGTTATCTCCCCGTTTCGTTTGTCTTCATTGATTTCGTTGATCTTTTCTTTTAAACGAAGCAGGGCAGATTTTTTGTTTTGAAGTTGCGATCTGCTATCCATTGAAACCGCTTGAATTCCGGTTGGAATGTGAATGGCGCGAACGGCAGAACTCACTTTGTTGACGTGTTGACCTCCTGCTCCAGAACTTCGCATCGACTGAAATTCAACTTCTCTTTCGCTAAATTCAATGAGTTCTTGCCTTTTTAGTTCGAAAAAGCCAATGAACCAATTTTTGCGTTTGTGGTTTTTTCGAAAGGGAGATTGTCCGATCCACTGGATGGTTCCCAACCACGAGGCGAGTAATTGATCAACCTCTTTTCCCTTCAGCTCAACCGTAACTGAAAGCAGCTCATCGCTCGTTCTTCCCGTTTGCTGATCGACAACTGTCGCTTTGATTTTGTGTTTAGTTACTTCCTTCAAGAAGAACGCGAGTGTTTTTGCAACTACCCACTCGCATTCTCTTGGGCCCCTTCCTGAGGTAATTTGTACCGTCTTTGACATTGAAAGATTCATAATTGAATGATTTAAAGATTAGGAATCCATTCGGACGATTTTCGGTGAAAAGGTTCCAACAACTTCTACTAACTCTCGCTGGTGATCCATCACTTGCTCGATGTCTTTGTAGGCCATTGGCGCTTCATCCACTCCTCCTCCAATCAGTTCAACTTCTGCTTTTTTCAGCTCTGCTTTAATCGCACTTTGAGTGAACTGTTCTTTACATGCTCTTCGTGAAAACCTCCTTCCTGCTCCGTGAGAAGCCGACTGTAAACTGTTTTCATTTCCGAGTCCACGCACGATAAACCCTGGCGCAGTCATGGAGCCGGGAATTATCCCTAATTCTCCTTTGGCTGCTGGTGTTGCTCCCTTTCGGTGTACCACACATTCCTTCCCGTCGACGATTTGTTTCCAGGCAAAATTGTGATGGTTTTCGATGGTTGCAACGGGTTTAGTGCCCAATTCTTTACTGATTCGCGCATGAATATTGTCGTGACATGCCTTGGCGTAATCACCTGCCAAATTCATAGCTAGCCAGTATTCTTGGCCGTCGTGCGTATTGAGATCGAGCCACGCGAGGTGCTGTACCGGTTTTGGTAGCGGACATTGCTTGGTGGCGAGGTACGTATAATGCTTTGCAATATTTGCACCTAACCCTCTTGACCCGCTATGCGACAATAAGCCGATATATTCACCTGTTGGTAGTCCCCATTCGTTCTCTTGATCCGTGATGGTCACCACGCCGAATTCCACGAAGTGATTTCCTCCTCCAGAAGTCCCGAGTTGTTTGTAAGCCTTATTTTTTAGACTTTTCACTAGCGGTATTTCACTGAATTCAGGGCGAGAAAAGATCTCGTGATCGTGTTTTCGTTTGTGCGTTTCCACCATTCCGAACTTCGTATGCTCCGCAAGAATGTTCTTCAATTGACCTCTTTTTCCTTTCAAGTATGACACCTTGATTGGAAAAATGGAAAGTGCCATTCGACAACCGATATCCACTCCGACTCCGTAAGGAATTACCGCGTTTTCTGTCGCCAACACGCCGCCAATCGGTAAACCATATCCCGAATGCGCATCAGGCATAAGCGCTCCAGAAACGGTAACTGGCAATTTCAATGCGTTGTACAGTTGGCGCTTTGCTTCATCCTCAATTTCTTCCTCTCCGAAGATGGAAAACGGAGCGCGTTGTGATTTTAAGTCGTGCATTTTCACTTCAACAGGTTTGATGAGTGCTTCTGCCACTTTTCCCCAAATGGGATCTCCTTTGTATTCTTCCGGATTGACGAGAACGAGTTTCGCTGCGTCTAGATTCCGTTGTTTTGTTTCTTTTTTTCTGTATCGGTTGATCTGCCCGAGGGCGATGTTTACCGAGTTATTTTGTGGAAAGCCTAATTTGATTAGGTCTTTTCCGGATAATTTCTTTCCCATGATTACTTGTTTTTCACATAAACCGGGTTTCGGCTGCGCTCAACCCTCTATTTGTGAGTTCATTAATTGTTTCTTGAGCAGAAGAATTTTTGAATCTTCCGAGTTCTTGTTTCGTTTTAATTCTCGAACGTTTCGTTTCGGGAGTTTGCCAGTCGTTGCGCCAATTACAGCCGCATAGTGCCTGATTCGTTTCATACATTCCTGGACTTAACAAGCGCTCATCCAAAACATCCAGTCGACTTTCTAAGTCAGGATCCAACATTTTTCGATGTGTGTTGTACGCTCTGGTGAATTTGATTCTATAGGCACTGTGTGGAAATCGGATGTAAAACCTGGTTCTTAAGCGTTTTTCTTCGCGGTATTGAAACGGTGTGCAAATTCGTTGGGCTTTGCTGCTCAACTGGTTGAATTGCTTTTTACTAATGGTTGGAACATCTCTGTGGATAAAATGCTTGCTGCGCTGGGCGTTCCACTGTTTTTCGCATTCTTCCTTTGTTCTTCCCCAGTAATAGGTGCACAATACCTCAAAAATCTCTTCCACTTCAGGTTTGCTTTTGTACCGATCAAGGTTTTCTGTTAGTACAATTTCTTTGTACCATCCGTGACGTATCGGTTTTTCAAGCTTGATGAGTGGAAGTTCGCTTCTTTCTTTCCAGAGTTTATCTCGTTCTTTCCAAATCCGACGGACTTCCTTTTTCCGCTGCTCTTTTATGTGTGCTGGTCTCATTTTTCATGTTCTTCTTGTTTTTTATGAGCCCTGACACGCATGTTATCTGAACTCTCTGTTTTCTGTGAGATGTTTCATGGGTTGTTTTTATGTTGTTCGGTTGTGCAGTCACGGATTTCAAACCCGCGACTACCCATCCGCTTAGATACTTCTTTCGTTATCCTCGAGTCGCTTTTAAATAAGCTTCGTCTCTTCGTTCAATTTCAGAAAACGGACTTCCCAGGACAGTTGCAATGTTTGAAAAGCCATTCAATTCTGTGATCATCGATTCAGACTCAGAAACGGCTCCGCGGTATTTTTCACCGTATGTTCCTGTTGTTTTCTTCGTTGCAGGGTCTACATCGCCCCAACTTAGAGGTTTGCCTTTCTCGATGGGCTCGACGAAATAGAGTTTGCCCGTTTTTAGCGACCGAACAATAAATCTTCCCGTTTCATCTCGATTGGTTAAAAAGTGCTTTACTCGTTTCATCTTTGTTGTTTTTAAATTGTTACTCACTTTGGCGCGCTTCCATTTTTAGCGCCCTCTATTCTTAAATTTTGTACTCCGTAGGGGAATCGAACCCCTATTCCCTCATAGAAAGTGAGGTGTACTGACCATTATACTAACGGAGCATTCAGTAATTTTTCTGAAGTTGCGCGGTTCATACGAGAATCGAACTCGTGGCCTTTGAGAGACAGTCAAAGATGTTACCACTACACCAATGAACCGGGTCTGTTTAATCCATAAAATGATTGCTATGAATTAAACAGGCTAAAAACACATAACCGAAGCTTTTACAAAACCACAATCCCGGACAAAGATTGCGCGTGGTCCTCACCCACTCTTCGGTAACCGCCCGGCGTCCGTCCAGACAGCTGTTTTTAGTTGTGCGCTTGTCTTGCGCGGTGCCAGTGAGGAAAATAGACACTATCATCACACTGGACTTTTATCATTTTCGAATGTTCGCTTGGCCAAATTTGGCGCATAAAAAAAGCATCTCTTTTCGGGAGATGCCTAGCATGAATGGGTGTATCTTCTACATCATTCCATACAAATCTCCCTTGTTCCTTCATCTGGGTTTACTCCCTCTGATGAAACACATTTTTTTTGCGCTGAGGCAAAAATGAACTGTTCGATATTTAGTATTAATTCTATTTTCATGTCTTATTTTTTCGACGGTGCAAATATACTGGAGAGTTTTTCAATTATCCAAATAAAAATTCAATTTATTTTTCTGATTATCAATTAGTTATGTTGATTTTTAGGGTATAAAAAGTCATCGCGCGAAATGCACGTTTTTGTTCAATTCCTCAACTGACTGTCTCTCAACTGATTTCTTTGTTTCAACAACTTTCTCGTATGTTGGTTTATTCCATCATTTTTTTCACAAAAAAAACGTCCAAATTAGTTTGGACGTCGCGTTTATTGGTTCGTATATGGGATTTTGTCTATCTCATTCTAACGGTTTTTTGTCCGCGACGTGCTTTATTTTGATTTGTTTCTTTCATTATAGGTGCAAATATGGGGTGTTTTTGGGAGAAATCAAAGGGGGTACTGACTTTGGGATGCTGACTTCGGCTGCGCTCAGTCAGCGCGCTAAGACCTTTGAGTTATGCCCAGAAAGTCAGTATTATCAGGTCGTTTAGTCCCGGAAGTTTTTACTGGAAGAGCCAAGTTTAGCTGCTTCAAGTCTTCTTGCTTTGTTTTCAAAATGTGTCTCATTCTGACATTTTGCTAGGTTATTTAATTGATCTTTCGTCCCGTATATCAGCGCTTCCTTCTTTTTTCTGGACCATCCCTGAACTTGCTTTTCACGATAGAAGGCGTAATCAATCCTAGGGTGTTCCTCAAAATATACAAGTTTCACGGGGAGCCTTTTCTTCGTGTGGTTCGCGCCTTTTCCAGACTGATGCTGTTTAATTCTTAGCTTGAGGTGAGTTGTACTTCCAGTATAATAACTATCATCGGCACATTGTAAAATGTACATATATCCTTTCATGTGGTAGGTTTTGGTTTCTATTGAAGATAGGTATTATTTTTCAACTTTCGGGCTTCTGACTTCTGACTTCTGACTTCGGCTGCGCTCAGTCAGCGCCGCTCAGTCAGCGCCGCTCAGACCACGAACGTATGCTACGAAGCATTAATTCTGAGGATTGAGCGCAGCCGAAATCCGACATCATTCATCGCGCGAATAAAACTCCGACCGTACCTTCACCAATAACTCATTCACTTTATCAAGGTCTGGTTGATCTGGAAGGGTTGAATTTTCGTACAACGTGTTTAGCTCTTCCTTCATTTCCTCGGCTTGAGCCAGTAAATCATCGTATTCGTATGTACCCATTTTGACGTTCAACAGAAAGTCTCGATCTGGTCTTTTTACGTTGAGTTTTCCTTCCTCCGCAATTTCTTTCGCTACGCGCAACAGACGAATCGTGTGCATCATGTTTTTCGAGTCGTAGTTTTTTCCGTGAGCTTGTGTTGTTTTGAACCGCTCTTCGTTGCGAAGCTCTACCCACTCCCAGTATTCTTTGTATTTCTTGCAATAGCTTGAATAACCGTCTTTGTTGAAGTACATCAAGCCGATTGGTTTCTCTCATTTCTGACTTCGGCTCCGCTCAGTCAGCGCTGTTCTCTCATAACAAATCTGCTATTTATACAGTTACGCGGGCTGAGCGCAGTCGAAGCCCGTCATTCATATTCTACTTTCGTCGTTTCTTTCTCCAAGGTGCATTCTTCAACACATCCCCGGCCATGATGCAACCATACGGCATTACCTCATCGATTACTGTTCCCAAACCGTATTCGTCCATTTGGTTTCGGACGGTTTCGGCGTTTTTGTAAGCGCTCGGTAACTCAGTTACGTCAATCTCGTTTGAGAAAAATCGCACATCCAATCCTGCCGTTTCTTGCGCGAACACTTCCTCATTGGTTTGTTCCGCTTTCGACTTTCGGTGTTGCGTTCGACTCATGTTTCGACCGGCTCCGTGTGGGGCAAACCCTAAGTTGCTTTCCGTTGTTGCACCTTCAACGATCAATACCGGCTCGGCCATATTCAAAGGAATCAACCGTGGACCTGTGATGTCTGGCATGAACTTCGGATCTAATGGCGTTGCACCTTTCGCGTGGTAAAACAATTCACCATCTTTGAATACAAAGTTGTGTTCGTTCCAGAATCGGTTTTCTTTTTCCATTTCCAGTTTCGATAGCACCGCATCGTGCAACACCTCGTGATTCAGCTTTGTCCATTTTCGAATGATTTGCAATGCTTCCCAGTACGCTTTTCCTTCTTCGGTATCGAATGGAATCCACGCGTTTTGTTTCAAGGTTTGTGGCGACAACTCTCGTCTGAATCGCTCCGCGACTTTCATTCCTTTCGAATACAAGTTCGCGCCAAACCCTCTACTTCCGTGATGCGTAATCATCATGGTGTTTCCTGTCTTTTTCGACTTTCCGACAAACAAGAAGTGGTTTCCATCGCCTTGCGTTCCGAGATGAGATCGCGCAGTAGAAATACACTTTTGATCGTTTAAGAACACGTTCGCTTCAATTTCCGCGAGCAAATCCATTGGGAATCGGAACTGCGACGCTCGATCTCGACCTCCAGGTCCAAAGTGCGTGCTTTCGTGAGCTGCATCCAACACCAATTGTGGATCTGTTTTTCCAAAGTCTGTCAACAACACTGAACAACAGATATCCGCGCTATGCATTCCAGGATGAATCGCGTTTTTCGCTACTGCGACACCTCCCACTGGAATCGTTCCTGCTGGACCTGTTGGACAAGCATCTGGCATAATCGCTCCAGAAACCAAGGTTGGCGTCTTCATCAATTCGTTCATGGAATCAACCACCTTATTTACGTTATCTTCTTCCAATTCATTTTCTGGTCGAATGTTGATTTGAAAATCGATTGGATTTGCATGAGGAAAAATCTCTGGTGGTAATTTGAATTGCTCTAAGTACTGTGCCATTGCTTCACCTTCCAATTGGTGTTCGTTGATGTGTTCGATGGCTTCTTTGAACCATTTTCCAGGTCGAAATCCTAATTCGATTAATGTATTTCCGTTGATGATTGTCTTTTCCATGTTATTCAATTTTGAAGTTGAAAGGCTTTTTTAAACTCCGCCGCCCGGATTGACGACGGAGCAGCTTCCAACAAATAAATATTCAATAGTTTGTTTTATTGAACGAGTCAAAGGTTCGGGTCAAGTGCGCAATTATTTTGCGTAGTTGAAAATCAATGTGTATTTTTTCAAAAAGAACAATTTGGCACAGAATAAAAATGCGCTCATTCGCTACCGCACGATTGACAAATGTTTGCAAAATTCTTATCGGCAATGGACACTGAACGACTTGATAGAAGCTTGTTCTGATGCACTTTACGAGTACGAAGGCCGCGATGTAAATGTGAGCAAGCGAACGATTCAGTTGGATATTCAACTTATGCGCAGCGACAAATTAGGCTATAACGCTCCGATCGAGGTTTGTGATAAAAAGTTCTATCGCTACGCAGATGAAGATTACTCCATTACTGAAATTCCGCTGAATGAATCAGACATGAATGTGCTGTCGGAAACCGTTGAAATGTTGAAGCAATTCAAAGACTTCTCGCTGTTTTCAGAACTCGGCGGTATTATTCAGCGGCTTGAAGACAAAATCTACACGGAGAAAACACATCAGCCCCCCATTATCCATTTGGATAAAAATGAAAACCTCAAAGGACTCGAGCACTTGGACACGTTGTATCAAGCCATTTTGAAAAAAATAGTGTTACACATTCGGTATCGATCCTTCAAAGCACGGGATGAGCAGGCATTCAATTTCCACCCTTTCATTCTAAAAGAATTCAATAATCGCTGGTTTTTGGTGGGAAAGAAGAAAAAAAGTGCTCCAGTTATGACGATTGCCCTTGACCGAATCATTGCCATTGATTACAACACGAAAATCGACTATATCGATGAAGTCTTCGATGGCGATACGTATTATAAAAACACCATTGGCGTGACGGTGATGGGCGAAAACAATGTGCAGCGTGTTGTCTTGAAAGTCAATCGACCGCACTCGCCATATGTGCTCACGAAACCTTTGCACCACTCTCAACGGCTAATCAAAGAGTTAGGTAATGGAGCCGTCCTCATCGAGCTCATGGTACATCACAACTTTGAGTTAGAACGGATTATTTTGGGCTTCGGAGATGGTATTCAAGTGATGGAGCCTGCACTACTGAGACAGAAGATCATCGATCGACTTACAAATGGAGCCGATTTATACCGAACGGAAATGACCGAAGCGGGGCTCAAGAAGGCACAACGAAATTTGCGCCAGCGCGGGCACAGTATTCTCAAAGACATTTACACGCAGCGAGAGGTCAAGAAAATTCTCTTGGTTTTGCAAAAACACTTTCAGGAATCCGAGGAGCATATCCACGCTCGGCGCACTCTTTTGAAAGACCTTCCTGGGCTAAAAACATATTTGTTTAATGAAAACTTATTGGAAATTGTTCGATCCATCGATCCGAATGCCTTTCTCACGAAAGCGATTTATTTCAATAAGCCACAAACACAAAATTGGTCGGTGGGTTGGCACCAAGATGTTCCGATTAACGTAGTTGAAAAAATCCCAATCCCTGAATTTACTTCGTGGACGAAAAAGAAGGAGATTAACAGTGTTTGTCCGCCAGAGGAAGTTCTGCATTCCATTTTCACCCTGCGTATTCACCTCGATGATACCAGCGAAGCAAATGGAGCCGTTTCGGTGATTCCGGGTTCGCACAAGCAACGTTTTACGGACGAAGAAATCAATACTATCACAGCGAATTCAAATCCTGCTGTTTGCTCTGTAAAATCGGGAGGAATTCATTTGTTGAAACCGCTCATTTTACATTCATCTCCACGTGCTACAACCCAGAAAAAACGTCGCGTTATTCACTTAGAGTTTAGTTCGATGGAATTGCCTAATGGTTTGGAATGGCTAGAACGAGAAACATTGAGCTGATGACTATCGAGAAGTGATACAATTTCATTGAGCATTAAGATCCTCCTCGCCCATTTCGCTTCTTTTCTTCAATCCAGATGGACATGTAGCGAGATGCTTGGTGCGATTCGCGTTGTAAAATCAAACTCACAAGCGATTTATTTCGGTGTGTTTCCAAATCAGATAACACGTCTAAGGTTTCCTTCAACACTTCATCAAACGCTGACTTCGAAAAACGCTGCTCCATCAACTCAAACCCATTTTTCTGAGCAGATGTCCAAATGGCTTTATCCGTATACAATTCAACCGCTTTCTCTGCAAATACCTTTGGATCATCTTCAATAAAGCCATTCCATGAACCATCCGTCATTCCTTCTGCCCCAATTTGACTCGTGACCGAAGGTGTTCCCACAATCATTGATTCCAGTAATTTTCCTTTGATCCCTGCGCCGAATCGCAATGGAGCCAAGCTTACGCGCGATATTGAAACAACATCAAGGGCATCATCGGCTCTTCCTCTCACCAAAAACCCTTCTCTTTCATTCGTAAGTTGATGTACTTTCTCCCCACAATACGCTCCGTAAATTGTCAGTTTTGCTTTTGGAAGCTTCTTTCTAATCAATGGCCAGATTGTTGATTTTAAATAGCGTACAGCGTCCCAATTGGGTTCGTGTCGGAAGTTACCGATAAAGATGAAATCTGCTCGCTCCTCGAAAGGAAGCTGGTCCAAAGAAACTTCTTGCGCGTAAATAGGTAGATGTACGAGTTTCTCCTTTGGGATACCGTAAGCGCTGTGAAGTAAATTCACTTCAAAATCGGATACCATCAGTGAAACATCACTTCGGTAAATGGAGGCAAGTTCACGTAGTTGAAGTTCTGTACGCAGCACGTCGAGGTTCAAGGATTGATTCCTTTTGAGAGCAGTGTGTCGTGCTTCGCGGAGAAAGTGTAAATCTTCCGTATTCAAAATTCGGAGTGCACTGGGACATTCTTCCATCACCCGCCAAGCAAATTGCTCCTCGGTCATGAAACGATCGAAAATAACAACCTGCGGATTCAATTCTTTGATGAACTCATTGAAAGAATGGTCATTTAATTGAATGCTCGTATACGTGATGGAATAGCTTGAAAGATCTTCCTGATGTGCCGACTCATTTGCAGAAGAGGCAAAAGTGAGCTTATCTCCGTTCTCAATAAAGAAGTTAATGAGCTGCATCATGCGCGTTCCTGCCGCAGAAGATGTTGGCTCTGGCCATACTTTACCAATAATGAGAATTTGTTTTGAGGTCTGCATACACGCAAATATCCTTTTTTTCGTTGAATGGAAACGTGCTTTTACGCCATCAAGACCAAGGCTTAATCCTCTCGTATGAACACTCGTTTGATAGAACCATCGCTGTAGATGTAAATCAATGGTGTATTCGGACGAATCGATGTTTCTCTTCCCAATAAATCCACCACTTTCACAAGTTCGGCAGGGTTGAGTGAAAGTTCTTTAACGTCAGCAATATTGACTAGGTGGCACGAAGACGTATCCACTTCGATCATTTCACACAGGTTGGAATATGTTATTCGCACAGCATATTGGCCTGGAACGGTCGCTGTGTAGTTCTGCAAAGTCGCACCAGGAATTTCTGCGTAGTTGCTATCGCAATACAACCATTGGTAGCTTGCTCCATTCATATCCGCAGACAATTGTGCTCCCGTTTGCGTTACATCGTTATCAATTCCTGAAATACAATCTACGAACACACAGGCAGAAGTGTCTACTTGTGTTCCGAAGCAATCTGTATAGGTAAGCTCCACGGCATAGAACCCTGTAGAGTCTACATTGAAATTCTGAAATGTTTGTCCAACAAGTGGTGTATAATTTTCGCAGTCGAGCCATTGGTAACTTGCTCCGTTTAGCTGAGCTGTTAAGATAACTCCCGTTTGATCGATATCAACATCGTTGTTGATTGGACCGCCACAGGCTACGTTAAAACTCACACCTGGATCGTATAACGCATTTGCCACGGCGTAAGGTGGATACGTAACACTTGCACAACCTAAACTCGGATTGTTCGTGATGTTCAAATCAAGATCTTGTCCGTTGTTCGCTACTAAACAATTTAGGCTATTGTCGTGAGCGTAGAGTGTCGTTAGATCAGCATTCAACGAAACATCCAAGGTTGTGAGAAGGTTTCCGTTACACTGAAGGTTCGTCAAAGCTGTATGCTGAGAAACATCTAGCGTCGTTAACTGGTTTTCATAACAATGCAAGTAGGTAATTCCTGAAGTTGTTCCAAGATTGAGCGATGTAAGCTGGTTGTATTGACAGAATAATGTTGCCACTAGCGGATTCGAAGCCAAATTAAGTGTGGTCAGCTGGTTATTGTTACAACGCAAGTCATTCATTTGAGGATTCATTGACACATCCAAACTCGTTAACTGGTTGATTTGACAGTGCAACTTAAACAAAGCTGGCAGTCCTGACACATCCAACGAACTCAGTTGATTTCCGCTACAGCGCAGGTCATTTACACTTGTATTGGCAAGTCCAACAATAGAAGTCAATTGGTTATTGTAACAGAAAAATGTTGTCAAATTCGGGTTATTCGAAACGTTAATTGTAGTCAATTGATTGTCGTTACAACGAAGATCTGATAAAAGTGTATTGTTGGATACATCCAAGGATGTCAACTGGTTATCAAAACAAAACAACATGGTTAATGAGGTAAAGTCCTCTATTCCTGTGAGGTCTGCGATGTTGTATCCCCAGACAATTAGTGATCCTACTCCACTGATGTTCGCAGTTGTTACATAATCATCATTCGGAATACCGTTTCCCATTCCATTCGCTTCTAAATATGCTTCAAAATTATTGTCAGGAACGAATGTTTGCTGAGCGAAAGAATGCCCACTTAGGCACATAGCGGCAATAAACAGTAGTTTAGTCATTGTCTTTATCATTATGTAAAAATAATTGAAAGTTAGATGACAGACAATTTTCCAACAGGTTTTGACTGATTTTAGCGATTTTGTTAAATATTCGGGCGTCCAAATCAAAACTCCAACACTTCCATCACCAAGCGAAAGCCAATTTCTGCACTCGTTGAATGCTCATCTTCGTAAAACTGACGCACCGGGCATTGCAAATAGAACCCAGTATCACCCCAACTTCCTCCTTTGGTGACTCCCCACGGTTTATCGTATTTGTATTCTTTTATATCATGGGAAAAATAATAAAACGAAGGGTCACGATAGTAATACGCATCCACCATTTCCTCCATGTTTCCCGCCATTTGGTAGAGACCATAACCATTGGGTTCGTATGACTCTACAGGTTTAATAAAATGCTCTTCGTATAAACCTCGGACTCTCGCTGATTTCGGATAGTAACGATTTCCTGTAGATATCAGGTACATTTTTTCTTTTGGTTTCTCATAAAGCGATCTCCTAAAACGATTGTTGGTATCTGGAAAGGTATCACGGTAGATTCCCAACTGGCTCACCACAACAAAATTGGCGCGAGGCTCTCCATTTTCATCAATGGCGTTTGGTTCTTTAAATGGCGTATAACCATACGATTTTCCACCTTTTGCGGCATATTCCCACTCTTCTTCTGTTGGAAGTCGAAACCTCACTTTCTTGAAAATGCGTTCTTCTTGCTTGTTGTATTGCTCCGTTTTCCACTTCGCAAATGCCAATGCTTGTGTGTAGGAAACTCCAACAACAGGATAGTTTCCATACGCTGGGTGACGCAAGTAATACTCAACATACTTTTCTCCGAAAGCTAGAGGTGTTCGCCAAACCATTGTATCTGGAAGGTATTTCTTTCCTAACTGAGAATTTGTATCGGAGATGTCTTTTATGAACTCCAAGTACTGAGCATTACTTACTTCGAATTTCTGCATGAAAAAAGAGTCCAATTCAAACACTGACGAACGAAAATAATCGACGTAGGGTAAATCTGAATCACTCAGTCCTCGGCTGTAGGAACCTGAAGGAATAAATACATAATCAGAATGCTTTTGATATTTCTTGGTGAGCTTACGAAACGTTTTGAGCGAATCCTTGTATTGAGCTTGAGCGCTCAACGCCAACAATAGCGAAGACATGAGAGAAAGTAGAAGTTTCATATTACTACAACGCAAGAAATTGCATTTGTTACCTAACAGTCTGTCTTCGGTTGATTACGACCATTTTCTCAATGTAGACATGATATATGGTTTCACATCTGAACGGATATCTCGCTTTGTTTTTCCAACTCCAAATTGATGATCGTAGTTGGTTTCTGTGTGCCGAATGTGCGCTTCTACGGCCAAATCAATCATCTTTTTATCGAACTCTTTGGCTTTTGCGGTTCTTCCAACCCGTCCACTGTATTTTTCACACGCGTGCTTAGCAATTTCGAATTCACGGTTCTTCGGACAGTTGGGATACATCGCTCTGATGGCATTTGAGAACTCAGCAATGTACACCTTCTCTTGCTCTGCTCTTCGGATGGCAGCGCGTTCATTCTTCAATTTTCGCTCCGCTTGATCTGCTTCGCACTCGCGCTGGGCCTTAACAATTGCTTCCGCTTCCACGTACTGTCCTCTCCGATCAAAACGTTTTCGTCTGGCATTCCACGCATAGACAACACCGCAATAACTAGAATGCTTTTTTGAGCGACGCGTTAATGCAGCATTTCCAGGTTTGAGGAAGGTTGCATTCACATAAGGCGAACACGCAAAACAGGTTCCTTTGTGCTTTTCCGATTCTGCAACATAGGCTTCGCCTTGTGCGATTGCCTTGCCGCATTTGGCACAACTCAAGGTTTTCTTTTTGGTGAGGAAGATGTTCATGTAATTCGAATCACTACGTAAAAAAAGAGCCAAAAGTCGCTATAACTTTTGGCTCTTCAAAATACTGTTGAGGAATCTAATGCTTGTTCAACATGATCGTTCTCGTATCAATTTTCAAGAAGTACATTCCATTTGCGTAAGGCGTCAAATCAATTTGATTATCTCCTTGCTTGAATTCGCCAACAGCTACACGTTTTCCGTCATAGCTGAGGATCTCGTACTCTTGCGCTTGTTCAACATTCTTGATGTACACCATTCCCTTCGTTGGGTTCGGGTATACCACAATATGATCGAGTGCATTTTCATCGATTCCAATTCCACCGATCATGTAACAGATTGATGTGTCTTGACATCCATTTTCGGTTACAATCACCGCGTAGTTTCCATTGGCTGCAGCCGTGTACGTGCTATTCGTTTCGCCTGTGAGCGCAATGTTATTGTTATCGCAATCGATCCATTGGTAGGCTGTTGCATTAGTGCTCAATGCCGTTAATGTATACTGGTCGATTCCAACACTTACATCAATAGCGTTTACACTTACCGTAAACTGCTCACTTGCTGAACATCCATTTCCATCCGTTCCTTCAACCGTGTAAGTCGTTGTCGACGTTGGAGAAACAAACACACTAGCGTTCGTACCCAATCCGTTATCCCACACATACGTTGAAGCACCAGAAGCTGTAATGTTCGCCTGGTCTCCCGCACACACCGTAGCATCTCCCGAAATGCTTACCGTAGGTAAAGGATTCACCGTAACAGTTACGACATCCTGTGCCGAACAGCCGTTTGCGTCTGTTCCGATTACCGTGTACTGCAACGAACTTGTTGGAGATACATTGACATTCGCACCAGACCCTGCTCCGTTATTCCAAACATAAGTGCTGGCACCAGAAGCTCCGAGTTGCGTTGTTTCCTGCTCACAGATGATCACATCCGCTGTTGCCACAACTGTTGGAAGCGCGTTTACGGCTACCTCCACCTGATCGGTATTCGAACATCCTGCGAGTGTTGTTCCTGTTACGGTATACGTTGTGGTGTTTACCGGAGATACGTTCACTGTTGATCCAGATCCTGCTCCGTTATCCCAAACGTAAGTATCGGCTCCAGAAACGGTCAAGTCGATGGACCCGTTTCCACAGATTGACGTATCAGACATCGCTGTAACTACTGGAAGAGCATTTACGTTGATCGTCACGAGTTCTGTCGCCTGACACCCACTCAAACTTGTTCCTGTTACGGTATACGTTGTTTGCGTTGATGGAGACACTGAAACGCTTGCGTTGGTTCCGAGACCGTTGTCCCAACTGTACGTATTCGCTCCTGAGGCATTCAAAACAGTCGTTTCACCTACGCAGATATCTGTATTTGCATTGATGGCTAAGTTTGGCGCTTGATTCACCGTTACGACCACTTGATCCGTTGACGTACATCCATTGGCATCTGTTCCCGTTACGGTGTAAACTGTTGATGCACTTGGACTCACGCTCACCAAAACACCAGATCCTGCTCCATTGTCCCAAGCGTAGCTTTGAGCACCTGAAGCACTCAAGTCAGTCACTTCTCCTTCACAAATGGTTACGTTTGATGATGCTGTTACAACTGGCGCTGTGTTCACTTGGACTTCTACGTCATCCGTTCCCACACATCCGTTTGCGTCTGTTGATGTTACCGTATACATCGTAGTCGTTGTTGGTGAAACAGAAATGTTGTTTCCTGTTCCTACTCCGTTATCCCACGTGTAAGTCGTTCCACCTGTCGCGCTCAAGGTAACGCTTCCTCCCTGACAGGTAGACATGTCCAACCCTGCGTCGATGTTTGGAGAAGCATTTACTGTAACTGTATGTGTTGCCGTACTCGTACAACCTGCCGCTGATGTTCCAGTAACTGTGTATGTTGTCGTTGTTGTTGGAGATAATGAAACGGATGCGTTGGTTCCTAGTCCGTTGTCCCAAGAGTACGATGCTGCACCCGTTGCTGTAAGCGAAATAGCGTTTCCTTCACAAACTGTATTTGCTCCACTGATCGCAACTGTTGGCGATGCATTTACCGAAACAATCACGTTATCTGTACTTGAACAACCGTTTGCATCGGTTCCTGTTACCGTATACGATGTTGAGCTTGTTGGAGAAACGGTCACCAGTGCTCCTGTTCCTGCTCCGTTATCCCATGTGTATGATGTTGCTCCGGAAGCCGTCAAATCAGTTGAGACACCGCTACAAATAACCACATCACCGCTTGCTGTTACCGTAGGTAAAGCGTTAATGTTAACCACCACTTGATCGGTGTTCGAACATCCATTAACGTCTGTTCCGGTAACTGTATACGTTGTTGATGTCAATGGTGAAACGGAAACCGAACTTCCTGTTCCTGCTCCATTGTTCCAGCTGTAAGATGTTGCTCCACTCGCTGAGATTGTTGCAGAAGTATTCTGACAAATTGCTACATCCGAAGAAGCTGAAACGTTTGGTAATGCATTCACCGAAACTGTAAAGTCTGCTGTGTTTGAACATTGTCCAGAAGTTGATCCAGTAACACTGTAAATGGTTGTAGCGTTTGGCGCTACAGAAATACTCGCGGTTGTTGCTCCGTTTGACCAAAGGTAACTGCTCGCTCCTGTTGCTGTGAGCACGGTTGATTCTCCTGCACAAACAGTACTATTTCCAGAAATGCTAACCGCTAACGGTGTGTTCACATTAATTGAAATCGATTCTGAAGCTGAACATCCGTTCGATGTCGTTCCGATAACTGTTAACGTTGTATCTCCTGAAGGTGTGATTGTTTGCGTGCTACCTGAAACGTTATTGTCCCAAACGTAGCTCACTGCTCCTGAAGCAGTCAGTGTTACGTTATCACCTTGACAGATGCTTGTATTTCCAGCGATGAAAACGGTTGGAGCTGTTTCTACACTCACAATGTAAGAAGCTTGTGAAGCACATCCGTTCGCGTCGGTTCCTGTTACTGAGTAACTGGTTGTAAGTGTTGGTGAAACCGAATTGGTCGCCGTTGCTACGGCATTATCCCAAACATAGGAAACTCCACCTGTTGCGATTAAGTTGGTTGTTTCACCCTGACAAATTTGGTTGTCTCCTGTAATCGCAATTGATGGTAGTGTATTCACTGTTACATCAATTACATCCGTGTTTGTACAACCATTGGCATCGGTTCCTGTTACGGTATACTGAGTAGAGGCTGTTGGTGTAAAGTAAACTCCATCTGTCACTCCGTTATCCCAAGCGTAGCTTGATGCTCCACCTCCCGTCAACTGAACTGAATCTCCAGCACAAATCACCGTACTCGATGCATTGGCTGAAACCGTCGGTAATGCATTCACCGTAACACTCAAACTTGCTACTGGTGAGCTTCCACATTGATTTTGTGCCGAAACCGTAATAACTCCCGAAGATGTTCCAGAAGTCGAAATCTGACTGCTCGTACTTGAACCTGTCCATGTTCCTGGAAGCGTCCAATTGTACGATTGAACATTCGGATCGTTTACCACTGAGTAGTTCTCCACGATGTTTTCACATATGGCTGTCAATCCTGAAATGGCTGATGGCACTGCTGGTACATCAAATACATAAATTGTTTCGATGTTCGATGTTGCTGTTGAAGATGATACACACGACTCTGACGAAGTCAATTCGACTGACACCTCATCCAAGTTGGACAATGTGTTCAATGTAATGCTGCTTCCTGTCATTCCGTTTGCTACGCCATTCACCATCCATGTGTATGTTGGCGTTATTCCACCGTTGGTAGATGTCGCATTGAAAGTCACAACTTCTCCCACACAAATTGAATCGGAAGAAGCAGTAATCGCCACGGTTGGCGTCAACTGATTATCAACTGTGAAAGTGATTGTATTCGACAGTGCGGGACTTCCCGTAGCACAAGCCAAATCAGATGTCATTTCCACCGAAACAACATCTCCATTTGCCAAAGAAGAAGAGCTAAACGTTGCGGTGCTCACTCCTTGCAAAGCTCCGTTGATCATCCAGTCGTATGCTGGAGATGAACCTCCGTTCGTAGGTGTTGCTGTAAAGTTTACTGTCGATCCCGCACAGATTGTTGTTCCTTGATCAGCAACGATGTTTACTGAAGCTACAATGTTTGGATCATTTTCTACTGCTACCAAAACAGAATCGGTAGAAACACATGAACCGTCAACACTTGTTACATAGTACACTGTTGTTTGCGCAGGGCTCGCAACTGGATTCGCAATACTTGGGTTATCCAATCCTGCGATTGGCGTCCATGAGTAGTTTGTTCCGTTCGTTGCTGTTAATTGCGCCGTTTGGCCTGAACAAATCGTTTGGTTGATCGTTGTGATATCCACCGAATTGCTCTGAATTTCGAATAAGGCATCGCTGTAATCTTCGGTTACCGTTCCTGAAACTTGAACCCGCACAAGCACTCCTGCTTCGTCGATGTTCGGTACCGTCCAATCGTAGGAAGAAAGTGTTGTCGCTACGTTGTTTTCGATAGTAGTCCACGATGTTCCACCGTTTGTACTGTATGCAATGTCATACGTTCCGAATGTTGATGATTCGGACCAATCGATTGTATAGGTCGAACATCCTGTCAAGACCTCTCCTCCGTTTGGAGTAACGATTGTAATTGGAGGTGACACATTCGTGATCGTAAATGGAACATCACTGATATCTTTCTTACATCCATCGATGTTGTCTTCTACGCGAATCAAACATTGTGTAGAAATCGCGTTTGGAACTGTCCAAGCGTAGGTATTTGTGGAAGTATTGTATCCGATGATAATCGTGTTCCATGTTACTCCATTATCTGTAGAATAATACAAATCGTAGAGGTTTGAAATACCGTCAGAATTCCATTCGATGTTATACACACTTCCCACTTGCATTACACCTCCGAAGTTCGGCTGTGTCAATGTTACTGGTTTGGTGATTGTGAATGTTGCATCACTCTCATCATAGTAACTTACTTCGTAATAAGGTTCCACTTTCACCAATGCCTGGCTCGTTGGAATGTTCGGCATTGTCCAGTTGTACGTTGCTGGATTCGATGTGTTGTACCAGTTCGTTACAATGGTTGTCCAGTTCGTTCCTCCATCGATCGAGTACTTGATGTTGTATCGATTCCACGCTGGTGATCGGTCAAAGGTGATCGATGTTACAGTACATCCACCCCAGTTGGTAAATCCGTCATCTCCGTTTGGCGTAATTACAGTTACCGCAGGACGGATTCTGAATGTCGCGTCACTGATATCGAATCGACTCACGTCGTTCGTTTGCGTTACACGCACCAAACATTGTGTAGAATTTACATTCGGGAAAGTCCAACTTTGCGCTCCATCATTACTTGTAGAAGATGTGATCAGGTTCCACGTAATTCCGTTGTCCGTTGAGTACTCGATACGCACGTTACTGTAGAATGTCGTTTCATCCCATGTAATCGTAGTTGACATTCCTGCGTAGAAATCTTCCCCTCCGTTTGGAAGCAACACGAGTGGATCTTTTGGTTCGATCGTGAAGACGTTATCGCTTTGATCCTTGTTACATGTTTGTCCGTTTACTCTTACTTCAACCAAGCAATTTGTTGAAGGTGTATTTGGAACTGTCCAGTTGAAGTTGTTTCCAACCACATCGTTTCCAGTTAACGTCCAAGAAGAGCCTCCATTGGTCGAATAGTACACGTCGTACGGACCAGAAACAGCCGGTGTATTTGTCCAAGAAATAAGGACCGTCGATTCGGCCATGAAGCTTTCTCCTCCGTTTGGTGAGGTTACTTGTACATCTATCGAAGCTGGTAAAATGGTGAAGGTGTAGCTAGAAGTATCACAGTATCCTGTGCCGTTGTTTTCTGTACACACCATGAACTTACATTCATTACTCGTAATTCCATTTGGAACAGAGAAGTTTCTAATTCCAGTAGTTCCATTGTAGTAATTGCTATATGATCCAAAATTCGTCCATGTTACACCATTATCAATTGAATAATAACAATAGGTATTTGAACTCACGCACGTTTTTGAGTAGTTGAATGATACTGGGAATGATGTACATCCATAAAGTGTATCCGTAAACACTGTCGTTAACTCTACTGGCGGCCTAATATTGAACACGGCATCACTCACATCAAAGTGCGACAAATCATTGGTTTGAGAAACTTTCACAAGAACGCTATCCAATGGACCTATTGGCACATTAGACCACGTCTGCGACCCATCATTGCTTGTTGAAGTAGTAATCGTGTTCCACGTAATTCCGTTATCAATCGAGTAATCGAGTCGTACATTACTGTAGAAAGTTGTTTCATCCCAAGTAACTGTGGTACTACAATCCGAAAGTAAGAACTCTCCTCCGTTTGGAGAGGTCATCACAGGAGTACGTTTAGTGATGGTGAATGTTGCATCGCTTTCGTCAAAATTACATTGCTGGTTATCGAAAACCACTTTAATTTTTGCATTAGACGTTGGTACATTTGGTACTGTCCAGTTGTAGCTTGTTCCATTCACATCGTTCGCTGCTAAGGTGTAAGATGATCCATTATTCGTAGAATAGTATACATCGTATAACCCTATCAATCCAGATGTGTTAGTCCATGTTATCAAGACGTTGTCATCTGGTGAAACCGTTTCTCCACCATTGAGTGCAACTACTTCCACATCAATTGGAGCCGGAAGAATTGTGAAGGTGTAAGAGGATGTATCACAATATCCCGTTCCGTTGTTATCTGTACACACCATGAACATACACTCATCGCTGGTAATTCCGTTTGGAACATAGAAGTTTCGCGTTCCACTGGTTCCGTTATAATAGTTACTGTAACTTCCAAAGCTACTCCAAGTAGCCCCATTATCGATGGAATAATAACAATAGGTGTATGAGCTCACACACGTTTTCGAATAGTTGAATGAAACAGGGAATGATGTACATCCATAAAGCGTATCCTCAAAAACCGTTGTCAACTCCACAGGAGGTTTAATACTAAACACCGCATCACTCTCGTCAAAACGCGTTAAATCATTTGTTTGCGTTACACGAATTTTCATTTGAGACTGCGGGCCTATGGGTGGACTCCATGAATGTGACCCATCGTTTGATGTGCTCGTGGTGATTACGGTCCATGTTAATCCGTTGTCCATTGAATAATCAATGCGAACGTTACTGTAGTAAGTTGTTTGATCCCACGTGATCGTAGAACTACAGTCAGACAATAAACTTTCTCCTCCGTTCGGATAGGTCATCACCGCAGGTTGCGGAGAAATGGAGAAGGTCGCATCACTTTCATCAAAATTACACTGTTGTCCATCGACTACAACTTTGAACATAAAGTTCGTTCCAGGACTGTTTGGAATGGTCCAGTCGTAGGAGTTACCTGCTACGTTCGATGCCAAGGTTGTGTATGAAGATCCTCCATTCGAACTGTAGTAAATGTCATAGATTCCCGTAGCATTAGGCGTGTTCATCCATGTCAGCGTTTCCACAGACCCAATAATAAATGTTTCTCCGCCGTTTGGATAAGTAACCGTTACGTCGATTGGAGAAGGCAAAATTGTAAAAGTATAGTTCGATGTATCGCAATAACCTGTTCCGTTATTATCTGTACACACCATAAACATACATTCATCGCTGGTGATACCATTTGGAACAGAGAAGGTTCGCGTACCGTAGCTTCCGTTGTAATTATTGGTGAATGTTCCGAAGTTCGTCCAGGTTGCTCCATTATCGGTTGAGTAATAACAATAGGTGTATGAACTCTCACACGTTTTTGAATAGTTAAAACTTACCGGTAAAGAACTACATCCATATAAGGTGTCGGTGAAAACGGTAACTAGCTCAACAGGAGGTTTAATGCTAAATACCGCGTCGCTTTCGTCTGTTTGAGTGAGGTCCGCCACTTCAGAAATTTTCACTTTCATCTGTGTTTGTGGGCCTGATGGTACATTCCATGATTGCGATCCATCGTTGCTTGTACTCGTTACGATTGTATTCCAACTGACACCGTTATCCGTAGAGTAATCGAGGCGTACATTTCCATAGAACGTTGTTTCGTCCCAGGTAATTGTTCCTGTACATCCAGACAACAAATCTTCTCCTCCGTTAGGATAAGTAAGCACCGGTGTACGTTTTCCAATGGTAAATGTGGCATCACTTTCGTCAAAGTTACATTGCTGGTTGTCGAATACCACTTTGATCATTCCATTCGCTGTTGGATTGTTTGGAACTGTCCAGTTGTATGTTGTGGAGTTGATATCGTTAGCGATACTCGTGTAACTCGACCCGCCATTAGTTGAATAATACACATCATACGTTCCTGTTAACCCCGAAGTATTCGTCCAACTCAATAAAACTGATGCATCTGGTAAAATGGACTCTCCCCCGTTTAAGGCGGTCACCTGAACATCAATTGGAGCAGGTAAAATCGTGAAGGTATAACTCGATGTATCGCAATAACCAGAACCATTGTTTTCAGTACACACCATGAACATACATTCATCGCTGGTAATTCCGTTTGGAACTGAGAAGGTGCGAGTTCCAGACGTTCCGTTGTAATAGTTATTGTAACTTCCAAAACTGCTCCAAGTTGCCCCGTTATCAATCGAATAATAACAATAGGTGTTAGAACTCACGCAGGTTTTCGAATAGTTAAATGATACTGGGAAACTCGTACATCCGTAGAGTGTATCGGTGAAAACTGTTGTGAGCTCAACTGGTGGCTTAATCGAAAACGGTGCATCTACCTCATCAAAGTGAGTGAGGTCATTGACTTGCGTAACTTTCAACAACACATTTGGGTAAGGTCCAATTGGAGGTGCCCAAGTATGGCTTCCATCATTGGTCGTGTTCGTTGTAATCGGCACCCAAATAACTCCGTTATCTAGTGAATAGTCAATTCTCACGTTTCCGTAGTACGTTGTTTCATCCCATAAGATAGAAGCACTACAATCAGACAATAAGTCTTCTCCTCCATTCGGATACGTCATTACTGGAGTACGTTTTCCAATGGTAAAGTTGGCATCACTTATGTCGAAATTACATTGTTGGTTGTCGAATACCACCTTGATCAATCCTTCATCTGATGGTGTATTTGGCACTGTCCAGCTGTAGTTGAGCGAGTTGAGGTCATTCGCTATCAATGTCCAGCTTGAACCATTATTCGTTGAATAATACACATCATACAAACCGAGTGCTCCCACGGTATTGATCCAAGAGAGTAGCACGACATCGTCGGGTTGAACTGTTTCTCCACCGTTCAATGCTGTCACTTCAACCTCGATTGGAGCGGGTAAAATGGTGAAAGTATAATTCGATGTGTCGCAATATCCCATTCCGTTATTATCTGTACACACCATGAATTTACACTCGTCGCTCGTAATTCCATTTGGCACAGAGAACGTACGTGTTCCTGAAGTTCCGTTGTAATAGTTATTGAGTGTTCCGAAGTTCGTCCAGGTGGTTCCATTATCCGTTGAGTAATAGCAATATGTGTATGAGCTCTCACATGTTTTCGAATAGTTAAAAGATACGGGGAAACTCGTACACCCGTAGAGCGTATCGGTGAAAACAGTGGTTAATTCTACGGGAGCTTCTATGGTGAATACTGCATCTGAAACATCATTTGAGGATAAATCGGCCGTGTTTGATGCTCGAATTAAACAATTAGTTTCCGGTCCAGAAGGGACATTTCCCCACGTTTGTGACCCATCATTTGGAGTAGATGTTGTGATCACATTCCAGGTAACTCCGTTGTCGGTTGAGTAATCGAGACGCACATTCGAATAGAAGGTGGAAGGATCCCATGTGATTGTTGAGTTACATGAAGAAAGCAATTGTTCTCCTCCGTTTGGAGTTAGTAACACGGGTTGAGCAGGGTTAATGGTAAAAACAGCATCACTTTCGTCTGATTTACAGTTTTGTGAGTAATCAGCTACGCGAATCAAACAGGTGGTTGATGATAGGTTGGGAACGGTCCAGTCGTAGGTTCCCGAAACGGTTGAGTAGTTTGTTACAATGGTGTTCCACGACGATCCGTTATTCGTAGAATAATACAAATTGAAAGTATTACTCGTTCCTGTTGCATCCCAAGAAATCGTTTCTACCGTGTTTCCTACGTAGGTTTCTCCACCGTTTGGTGAAATGACTTCCACAGGAATTCCAATCGAGAAGAAGTTGTCACTTTGATCGACGATGGCTCCGTTTTGCGAATCTTTGATTCTGAAAAGCACCGTACTCGACTCTACTTCTGGCACTACCCAGTTGAATACACCTGTATTCGAAAAGTAGGAACTGGTTGCTGATGCCCAAATTGTTCCGCCGTCTAGCGAATAATCGATATCGAAGTAGTTGGAAAGCGTTCCAGAGAACGTCCAGGTGATAGGGTAAGTTTCACACGCGTAGAGTTCTTCACCTCCATTGGCTTGAACAACCGTGATTTGTTGTGAAAATGATGTGAGCGTGGTAGTTAGGAAAATAGATCCTAGGAGTAAAAGTTTGCGCATACGTAAGGTTTGCACTCGAACCGTCCAGCGATTGGCTTCGTGGAGGTTCGGGTTGTTATTTTGTGCAAAGGTAGGGAATGTTTGGTAAAACTTATTATTTCGGGGGGAGACAACAGGGAGACAATTGGGTTGGGAGGTGTTGATTTTATTGTGTTACAGAATAAAGTAGAGCCTCAGTAAGTAGCTCAATACTATTTATTGAAAACAGCACGCAATAATGAAAAAAGACCGCCTTTTTAGGCAGTCTTTTTCTATATGATTGAAAGGCTACTATTAACTAGCCTGATTATATTCACTAGATTCTTCTGGTTTATCAGAACTCATCATAGGAGCTTTCTTCATTATATTTTCTCCTTTTGGCCACTCCAATGTTCGAATTGGGAACGGAATTGAAATGCCTTTGCTATCGTACGCTGTTTTAATTGCTTCAATTGCGTCGCTTCTTACCTGCAACCAATTAGCTTTTGTCCCATTTGGAGTCCAGAAGCGAACCTCCAGGTTAATCGATGAACCACCGAACTCTGTAAATAAAACAACTATATCCTTACCTTCTTGCAAACCATCAATTCCTTTGATTGCAGAAATTGATGTTTCCTTAACCACTTTTAAATCTTCTGAGTACGACACACCTACTTCGAGATCAATCCGACGTTCTTGATTTGCTGTATAGTTCGTTACCTGATTTTGAAACAAATCTGTATTCGGAATGATAACATCGTTCCCCTGAAAAGTCTTTACGATTGTTGTTCTCAATTTTATTTCTTGAATTACTCCTTGAGTATCGTTTACTTCAATTGTATCTCCCACGGCGAATGGTTTACTTGATGCCATGAAAACACCAGAAATAAAGTTGGCAGCAATATCTTGAAAGGCAAAACCAAGAGCCAAGCCAATTACACCAACACCCGCAAGAATGGATGTAACCGTTTTATCTAATTCAACAATGGAAAGCGCCATCATAAAGCCAAGGGCAATTACTACAATTTGAACAACTTTTGCCACAATTTTCTTCAGTTCAATATTTTCCCATCGAGCAAAAAGGTATTTAGAAACTACTACTCGAACGCCTCTTGCTATGAAAAAGATTCCGATCCCAATTGCCAGTGCTAAAATTATGTTTGGCAACATGGCGATGAATGTTTCGTACCATGAACCTAATTTGCCCCATATTAAATTAATCTCTTCTTTCATTATCTGTTGTTTTGGAATCAGTATTGAAAAAAGCACTCCATTTTTGTTATGTGTTGATTTTCAATATTTAACATTATTGCTGATGTGTTGTTTGGGGAAGAAACACCACACTTTGTGGAGAAAATGAACCGTTGGTGGGGGTTTATGCAACGTGATTTCTACTATTTATGACACGTGAAAAAACGTGCTTTTAACCAATTCGGTCCAGTCGCTAAAATTTCCGTGAGGCGCACTCTGACTAAATAATACGGACGTTTGTTTTTGAGGCTTATGGTCAGTTGTCAAATTAATCTATTCCACAATTATTGAAGGTGTGAAAAATTACGTTTTACTTTCCGATACAAAAAGTAATTTTCCTTTGTTTGTTGGGGTTTTTCTAATTTGAGGTACAAATAGGGTACAAAAACCGCGAAAATAACATATCTCTACTGCGTATTTGGAAACTCATCTATAAACCTGTCTTTTCCTGCCTCTGTTAAAAAACTCATAGACAAAGTTGGGTTCGATGCAAAAAAATGAAGCAGTCCTGACACTTTTTGTTTGTGTACTTCATAATCCATTTGAGATAAGCAATACAAGTTTAATATTTCAAACCAGTTATGATGGTATTGATCCTGAAAAAAAACATTCGCTGTTTGCTTAAGATATATTGAATAGCGGATAGAACTCAATCGTCTCAGCCTATTATCCTTTTCGTACCATTGTCCTATGAAGCCGTACAAACAATCCTCATTTTCTTCATGCCCCATATCGTGATGTACAATTTTACAACACGTATTCAATAGAGTTCGTACCTCTTGTATGCTTAAGCCTATTTTCGCTTTCGAATATCTCTCATCTGAACCTTGTAACTTCGAGGGATAAAACTTGACAAAAACATAGCAGTCAAAATAGAAAAGTTCAAATTTATATATGAGTTTAGATCGCACCTTAATCTTAAACTCTTTTTTGGGTCAACGTTAAAACCTGTGGAGGAATATTTGAAAAATTCTGATTTTTGTCGAAAAACAGCGTTTTGGATTTCAACAATGATTTATTGAAGTTGGTG
>PDWJ01000365.1_pt1 | contig 67648 bp, 60 predicted proteins | sample 1430881 | NCBI WGS metagenome assembly PDWJ01 (sample SAMN01162460, study PRJNA174530) | Oral metagenome, whole genome shotgun sequencing project. | biome: Marine environment; feature: Marine mammal; material: Swab sample of the gingival sulcus; isolation source: swab sample of gingival sulcus... | reverse complement strand
GAAAGTTCAGGTATATCTTCAACAGATACATAATGGCATAGGTTATTATGAAAACATACCCATTGCTGTAAAACTGCCAGATGGCAAAAGCTATGAAATTCCCTCACAGGGAAAAATGAAAAATGTGCCAAACGGCCATTTTATAATTGATACCGTAAAAGGCAATACCATAGGTAAAGGCAATCCTGATCTCAGTTTTATAAAGGCTATCTATGAAGGGAAAGATCACTTTGTCAGCGAAGTCTACCCGAGTATTTTGAGGGGAAATCCCATTTTCGCCATTTCTGTGCCTGTAAAGGATGAAAATAACGAGATTATCGGTGTTGCCATGGTGGGGCTTCAGATGGATTATTTCACCAATGAGTTTATCAATTCCCTTCGCGTCGGCAAGACCGGCCGTTTTATGATGGTTGATGACAGAGATATCGTTATAGCCCATCCTGACCAGAAAAATATTCTCAAAAAAGAGGCGATAATTCCTATCAAAGAGACGATAGACGGGTTCTTCAGGGGGGAAGAATTTGCCTTCGCCGGTACGAATGATGAAACCAGGCTCTATGTCAGTGTTCCTGTCAATATTGATAATAAACTCAATATAAAACAGCGCTGGCTTATTATATTTTCCAAGGACAAGAAGGAGATTCTCGAAAATTCAATCTATTTCCTGAAAGTGGTTACCGGAATGGGTATTGTTTTTATGATCATTGTCAGTGCGGTTGTTTTGCTTGTCTCCAGTGTGATGATTATCAGGCCCATCAAAAAGAGCATGATGAATTTAAAGAGCCTGTCTGGAGGTGACTTTACGACAAAGATGGAGATCAATTCAAAGGACGAATTTGGTGAGCTGGGCCACTCCATGAATCATTTGTCAGGACAGTTGCAGACGATATTTCAGAGTATTACCGAGGGAGTCAATACCTTGATGTCATCCTCCACGAAGCTCAATCAAATCTCCGAGGTCATTGCCAATAACTCCGTCACCAACGCTCAAAAAATACAAAATATTACAGATAATACCGATAAAACCAATGTCCAGATAAACAATTCGGCCTCTTTAGTGGAAAATACCGCGAATAGCATCCAAATGATTGTCCGATCCACGGAAGATATTACTGCAAAAATTCAGAACATTTCACAAAATACTGAAAAGGGAAGTCATATCACGCAGAATGCGGTGAACAGGGCTGAAAAAGTTTCCAGAGAAGTCGTCAGCCTGGGCGAGGCGGCCAAAGAAATCAGCAAGGTTACCGACACCATTTCAGAAATATCGGATAAAACCCATCTCCTCGCTTTGAATGCGACGATTGAGGCAGCAAGGGCTGGCGAAGCGGGTAAAGGCTTTACCGTTGTGGCAAATGAAATCAAGGATTTTGCCAAGCAGACGGCAACGGCAACGAATGAGATCGCAAACAGAATTTCAAAAGTCCAGGATACCGCATTGACTTCAGTCACAGCTATCAACGAAATTCTTGAAATTATTAATAATACGGATGAAATCATGTTGCACATCTCAACCGAGATTAATGATCAGCTGTCTACAACCAGGGAAATTCTGGACAAGCTCAATCATACTTCGGCAGAAGTTCAAGGCGTCAATGAAAACCTGAATAGCTCCTCCAGTATGGTTGGTGAAATTACAATAGATATGAAAAAGGTCAATCAAAATGCGTCGGAAATCAAGGAAAGCAGTCAATCGATCAATAGCAGCGTCATAAATATTTCCAAATTAGCCAAAACCCTGGAAACAATTGTCGGGAAATTCACGGTTTGAGTGTCCCTGTAAGTCGACCTGGAACTTGGACTGTCGCTACTCAGGATAGTATCGTCAAGGCTCAGGTTGACTCCCGGCTCAGATACCAATTGCTGCTAACTTCGCGATGAACCCATTTTGGCAAAGACGACGTGCATGGAGACACTCATGTCGCAAGCGCAGAAGCGACCACATGAGTGGTATGGTTCCGTCAGGGTAAGACGTCGATAGCTGACAGCGAATTGAGCCTTGATAAGTCAAGGCTAATCCATTGATTTCCTGGTAACACGCTCAATTACAATGGCCTGAGATGCAAAGCACACACTATAACGCTGATTATCCGCAAAAAAATGAGTCAGTTTCACGTCGACGCAAACTTGGCAATCAGCTTGAGGGAATTGTCTAACTCGGTTTCGAGGTCTGCATTGTTGGCGACAAGCTGCTTGCCGCTGGCATCCACTTCGGTCGCCAACTGGCTTATACGTTTGACGTTTTCCGATATGTTTTCCGCGACGACAGACTGCTCCTCTACCGCTGCGGCAACCTGCATAGCCAAAGACGAGATTTCCTCGACGTTGCTCTGAATTTCAATAAACGTGGTACAGAGTTCCTCGTTTCGTTCAACGCATTCTTCTGACTTTGTTTCGGCCTGGGAAATGTTTTTTACCGCCTGCTCGACGCCAGACTGTATCTCGTTGATCATCTTGTGAATTTCCATTGTCGAATCCTGTGTTCGCTTGGCCAGTCCACGAACCTCATCGGCAACAACGGCAAATCCGCGACCTTGTTCTCCGGCCCTGGCGGCCTCGATCGCGGCATTCAGCGCCAGCAGGTTGGTTTGCTCAGCGATACCTTCTATGACTTCGACTACATTGGCGATCAACTGGCTTTGCGAATTCAGTTCCGTCACGTCAGAAACAGATTTTTTCAGCTCATCCGCCAGTTCCCTGGTGGATTTTGTAGAAGAGTTCAAGCGGGTTTGTCCTTCTTGCGTCGAAGACAATGTCCCCTGGGCCGCTTCAGACACTGCACTGGTATTCCGGGCAACCTCCTGTATTGTCGCACTCATTTCGTTCATTGCAGTGGCCGACTGATCCGTTTCCGTTTGTTGTCGGGACAATTGGTTACTGGTTTCCGAACCAATTTGCATAGCCTTTTTCAAATTGCCATGAATGGAACGGCTACTATCCAGGACCCGGCCGGTAGCGGCGATAAGCTGAGACTCTTTCATTTTGAGCGCTAGCTGAATCTGACTGATTGGGTCCACTTTGCCATAGTAGACGTATTGAGCCAGGCGATCATCGACAATTGATTTTGTACCTTTCGCGAAGGTATCGATACGTTTTAGTTTCAGCAAGAACCAGAATGCCATAAAAAGAAAGCTGGCCGTTCCAGCAATAACACCCTGAATTGGCGGAATTAGCCCAGACACTGACAGTCCTAAAACGATACCGCTCAGCAAGAGAACGATCAATCCCTGAACAAAAAGATCGATAGGAGGAAGCGTCAATGCCGTTGGCAGCTGTTTTTTATTGACGGCGGCATATAGCTGCCCGGCACGCGCCTTGACCGTTGGATCAGGCCAGGTTCTCACTGACTGAATTTCTGTTGTTTGGCCATCGTAAACAATCGGTGTGACGTAGGCATCGACCCAGTAGCAATCCCCATTTGAACACCGGTTTTTCACCAGGCCCATCCATGAATGCTGTTTTTTCATGGCATCCCAGAGATTGCTGAAAGCTAACGGCGGCATGTCCGGATGTCTGATTAAATTGTGTGGCTGGCCAACTAATTCCTCCAGGGAGTAGCCCGCAACTTTACAAAATTCGCTGTTGGCATAGGTAATAACACCTTTTGGCGTCGTTGTTGAAATCAGACGGTAAGAGGAAGGATAGTCAACTTCATGGTCGGTTACAGGTAAATTCTTTCTCATTTTCAATCCCAGCCCGTCCTCGACACGAACACTCCCGATTATCTATGAAAGTAAAGGAAGCACGAATGCGATTAGGGGTTTTAGTTTCGTATTTCTGCGGCTTTAGTATAGGTATAGCAGAATTATACGAAGCCATCCTTGAACCACAGCTATTAAGTGAACAATTCTTGGGGCGTAATTTCGCGGAGGGGTGTTTTCACGATAGGCGGTGATTTTTTGCGGATTTTGTTTTCTACGATGACTGCACTTGCTCGAGGTAGTGAATCCATCTTTCTGCATCAGGCTGCTGGTTTTTGTTTTTTGCCGCAATTGACAACGCCTGTCGGGCTTCTTCAAATCGTTTCAACTGAATATTGACAATGCCCAGTAGCAGTTGTACTTCCGGCCGCTCCGATTTGGTTCGATGTATCAGCTTTTTCAGTGTCCGTTGCGCAGATCGCCAGTCCTGCAATTGAATCTGTGTACTCGCCAGTTGCCGCAACCCTTTGTCAGAAGGTGATACTGTGTTTAAGCGAACCAATGCAGCCGCCGCTCTTTTTTTCTCGTGAGCGTTTATCCAGCAGTGGCTCAGCAACCGCAGTGTTTTTTCATTTGCATCCAGAAGACCGGTTTTCAATCCTTTTTCAAGCACTTTACCTGCATGAAAAGGGATGCCTGCCTGCAGCAACATCTGTGCTAACAAACGGTAGTCAGCCGCACCTGACAAAATACCTCGCTCATACCCAATTCGCTGACTTGCCAGTGCCGCCTTGTATTGACCACCTTGTAACTGTAAAGACACCAAATAACGCCAATTGTCGGCCTTCGCCGGATAGTGGCCAAGTAAGCGTCGCTGGGTTTTTATCGCTTTGGCCCATTGTTTTAGCTGAACATAGGCCATCACTTTCAACTGAAACCAATTCTGCGGCGCAACCGGACGACGATTAATTGCCGCCGTAATCGGCGCAATCACTTTTCGCCACTGACTTCGTTCACTGTAAGCCTGAGCCAGCATCAGATAGTCGCGCTCACTGATTTTCTCAGGTTGAAGCTGCATCCACTGTTTCATCTCACGGATACAAGCCCGCCACTGCGCTTGAACACAGTAAAGTTGGGCCAAAGTGCGGCGGAGACTGATCTGTTGGTTTTCTGGTAGCGCTTGCAATTGCAAAGACTGACGAAGATAGGTAATGGCTTTGTTGTAATTCTCCCATTGCAGCTCAAGCTGTCCCAAGTTTGATAGCAGCAAGGCTTTCGCATAATCGCCTCTTAGCTGTTTTTCAACAGAGATCAACTGCTGATAAGCTGTTTTCAACTCACCTTTATCGATCGCCGTAAACGCTGGCTTGAGCAACAAATAATCGTGTTGAGATAACTGAACGTTGGCACTGACGCACATCGGCCACACTAACCAACACAGTAACAACCGAAAACGACGCACTTTACCCATTAGTCTTCCAGTTCAAAGTCCAGTTCCTGACGCGCCCGGTACGCAACGGGTTGTCCATTTTCAAAACGAATTTTAAACCGCCAATGTTGCACGGCCCGAATAACCGCTTTATCGAAGACACCTTTTGGTGTCGCTTCTACCACTTCGATCGATCCGGGTTTCACCGTCCCAGACGTGGTGATGATAAATTCCACCAGAACGCGCCCTTCTTGCCGGCGCAACAACGCACGTCGCGGATAACGTGGCAATATCCGGCTGGTTACGGTTGGATTGGCATCTATCGCCATAACTGGCGCAGGCAACGCCGGATTGACGTTACCGGTCTGGATAGCCGGTGCCGGCAAAGGCAAATGATCAAATGTCGCTGATAATTTCACGCCGACATCGATATCCGGCACCCTGATAACGGGCGGCGGCACATCAATGTTAACGATACTGACTTCGACCTGTGGCATCAAAGGTTTCGGCTGGATATTGTCTTCCGGCTGATCCGGCAAACGGCGCTCACGAACGACGACTTCCGATTCCTGAATATGCATCGAAAAATCCAGGTTCAGATTTACCTGCCGGAGATCAGGCATTGTATTTCCCATCTGAGTACTGAGTGCCAAAACATAAAACAGCGACAACGACAGCAAGAGCGCCACAGGTATCGAAACGAAAGTTCGGCTAATCATCAGCCACCATCCGTAGTCGCGACCGTGTACGGCACCTTTGCCAGACGCAGCTGATCGATCACACTGACCAACTGCCCCGTGCTGGACGCTTTATCAGCCTGGATTACCACATTGACTTCGGGTTGTTCGCTACGAAGACGCTCGATCGCCGGCCTGACCATACGGATATCCACAGATTGGCGATCAAGCCAGATTTCATCATCAGCCGAAATCGCTATCAGTAACGCCGTTTTTTTCTGATCAGCACTACTTTCGGCTATGGGCCGATCGACCTCGATTCCCGATTCACGAATAAATGAGGTGGAGACAATAAAAAAAATCAACATGATGAACACCACATCCAACATGGGTGTCATGTTGATTTCCGCATCATCCTGTTGTTGAAAAAGATTAAATCGCTGACGCATCACCCACCCTCTGATTCTGATTCCGGTTCAGCGCCAAACGCAACCGCTGCTGTTCCGCTTCTGACCAGCGGGATAACCGGTTATGGAACAACAAACCGGATACAGCGACAGCCATACCGGTCATGGTGGGAAAAGTGGCGCTGGCAACACCCGCTGCCATTAATCGAGGATTTGCGGTACCGTAAAGCGCCAGGCTGTCAAACACTCGAATCATTCCGGTCACGGTTCCCAACAGGCCAATCAGTGGGCACAGGGCAATCAGAGTTTTAATAAGCGGGAACTGGCTTTTAAGCGCCAAATCCAGATCACAGGCCAAACTTAGACGCTTGACTGCCAATGGCTCCGCTTGCATTGCGGCATAGGTATCTCGACGCTGCACCGGATAACTGAAGCCGCGATAGATCAAACGCTCGATGATCGACACAAACATCAGAATGCTGACCCCTAGAATCGGATACAATACCCAACCACCTGTCTGAAAAAAATCTTCCAATGCAAACAACCAGTCATTGATATTTGACAGTTCAGGAAACACCATCTTCGACACCTGTTTTTGAGTCTGTCGCTGTTGTTTCTGCCAACAAAGCTAAACTTTTTTCCTGTAACAGTTGAACCAGACGACGCCCCCGTGTAGCCAGATAGCTATGGCAAAACAATAACGGTATCGCCACGATCAGACCGAACACTGTTGTCATCAATGCTTGCGATATACCACCAGCCATCAGTTTCGGATCACTGGTGCCAAACAAAGTAATACTCTGGAATGTCGCAATCATACCGATAACGGTTCCCAGCAGCCCTAGCAAAGGTGATACTGCCGCCAATAATTTAATAAAGCTCTGGCCTCGTTCAAACCGGGGTAGTTCCTGTAAAATGGCTTCGTCCACTTTTAACTCACGCTGCTCGTTGGTTAGATCCTGCTGCAAAGACAACAAAATACGCCCCAGGGCATTGTTGGCATTTAGCTGAGTGCCGCGACGCAGCTGTCTATTGATCTGGAATTCGTTACGTAACATCAATGCCATTTGCAAAAAGGCAACCAACAGACCTAACGCGCCCAATACTAAAATACAGTAGCCAACCACTCCACCCTGCCGGATACGCTCAAGCAACTTAGGTTCCCGATCCAGCAGCATAAACAGCTCCCCCCGGGTTGGATCAAGCATCACCTCGTTTGCCTCGCCTGCCAAATAATCCAGCACTGCAGAGCGAGCACCCGTGGGCTGGGTGGGCAACACGGAAAGAACTTGCTGCGCAATATTCCAATTCAGGATATCCCCGTTTTCATTAGCGACTCCAAACAAACCAAAACGCACCACTGGCTGCATTTGGGTCTTGCCATCGACGGCCACGACCGGCGCGTCGAAACGACTGATACGACCGGACTCAATCATTTCGAGTTGCAGTTGATACCAGAATGTTTCCAACTCCTTAAGAGTCGGCACTCGATTCGATTCAGCGAAAGCAAGCTGTTCGCCCCGGTTTGGATACTCGGCACTGACCAGTGAGTCGGTAAGCATCGGACGCAAATTACCGGCCTGCTCCCGGGCTACACCAAATACCTCGCCTAACTGCCCTGAGCGCTGCTCGATAAGTGCAGACAATTCAGCCAACTGAACATCATTGGCATCAAAGGTAGCTTTTAGCCTGTCCTGCTCATCTTGCGCCTTTTGCAGTCTTTGCTGACTTTGAGCCAACAGTGTTTTTTGCCGTTTTAAGTCACTATCGAATAACTGTTCCCGCTGCTTATCGAGATTGCGATCCTCGACGGTAAATTCACGCACTTCCCGTAACAAACCGTCCAGGGTGGCAGAGGCACTGGCCGCCGCCATCACAGTATTAAAACTAAGAGACAATGCAACGGTCAATAGGATTTTTTTGATCATAATCCAGACTCCGGCGGTGGCAACGGCAAATCGATAAGGTCTGGAACCTGTTGCTGCAATGCAATTTGCATCGCTTTTCGAAGCGCAAAATTCTGACTCTCCGGTAAAGACTGCCAACGCTTCGCCGCTGGCAACCACAGACCGCTTTCCTTGCCATTTAGTGTCTGGTAATAAAGCGCGGTGCGCCCCAGTCGCAAGAAACTGACCTGACGCTCATTATCGCTGACCTCAAGTTTGCCACTGTAAGCCTCAAAGGTACTGCCGTACTGAACTTCGATCATATAGGCTTCGATAATTCGGCGGTATTTCTCCGCGACACTCACATCGGCTCGCAACAATAGCTGTTCGAGTTTTGCCAGCCGCGCGCGGCGCTCTTCCGGTAAAAAAGGCACATCCATAGCCACAAAACGCTGCAAGGTATCCAGCATCTGATTCAACATTGGCAATACCGCTTTATCGGTCTGTTCTATCGATTCGAGTTGAATTTGGAGACCGGCAAGTTCGCGCTGCTGAGACTCTACCAACAGGCTCATCTGGCGATTATAAGCCTCGGCGACATCGGCCATGCGTTCGTTACTGAGATAGAGCGCACGCGAATCCTGTAACTCGGATTCAATATCGTCGATACGCTCCTGGGACTGCTGCGATCCGCTATGACTTTTGATTGTTTTTGCCGCGGCACGAGTCAATTGATCAGCTTCCAGCACCATAGAAACGAGCATTGCCAACGCAAACACCCCGGCCAATCGACAGACTTTCAAGAAAGAGGTCATTATTGAACTAAAACCTAGTATAAATTGAAACGAGAATGAGAAGGATTATTCTATAGTAAAAACAAATTATCAAACATCTTTAGGCTCCTATAAAGGCCTGTTAACGAGACCATTCATAATCGATGTTTACGAAAAACGAACGCTCAAGACCATTGATTCCGTTATAAGGCGCACGATAAACTTCGTTGAGGACATTATTCACCCCGGCGTTTAAAGTCAAATAGCCTACTTTCAACCCCGCATAAAAATCGGCTTTGAAGTAAGGATCAAAGCCACGCTTTTGCTTCACCTCCGGATAGTCCGTAACATATTCGCCTTTTACCTTGACCCAGGGCTTCATTTGACCGGCAAATCGATATTTATACGAAGCATCCAGTTTTAAAGGGTGAGCATGTGTGAACACATATAAATCGTCGGAGTCAAAGTCGTTGTAGGATGCGCCAACCTTCAGCGTGGTCGAGCCATTTTCCCAGCGAGCACTGATTTCAGCGCCAACATTACGGACATCTTGCGCATTGTAGTATTTCACATATTGCGAGAAAAACTGACTTTCCTGACCATTGAATTCGCCGTTTACCGGATCGCACTTACCAATCAGGATACAGTCTTGCAGGCCATCATGGTCAGTAATGGTTCGAATAGTCTTGGTATTGATAAAGTGGTCGAAATCACTATAAAACACGGAACCACTGATAGCCAAGTCATGACTTAGATACTTCCACGATAACTCGACATGTTCGCCAGATTCTGCCTGCAACTGCAAGCCCCCCCCGACAAAGCCGGTACCAAAAGCATAACGCTCATAGAGATCAGGGTTCCGATAAGTAGAGCTCAAATTGAAACCAATATGCTGGTTATAGGTAAGTTTGTACACCAAACCCACAGACCAGGTTGGCTCTGTCACTGTTTTTTCCGGTGTCACGCCCGAAATACCAAGTAACTGATCGGCAATCACCTCATTGGTGCCAGCCAGCAACCGCTGTCGCGTTGCCCAGTGGTTGACACGCACCCCACCACTGATTATCCATTTTGCCATTTCGTACTCGAGATTGGCATAGCCGCCAAAATAATCCTGCTCGGAATAGACCAAGGTCTCCGCCTCGTCCAGAATCACTTCACCACCCAGAAGCAGTTGGGCATCACCAATCGGAACATCAAAACTGACTAAAACCGTATCGCTATCGAGGGTCGTTTCGGAAGACCCCATCTGATACAACCGCTGATTCGCCCATTTAATTTCAATATTTTCCAACTTAGCCAATTCGGCCCTGTTCAGACCAATCGTAGTTTTGTCTCGCTCCATCTTGTCATACTGAAAAATACTGGCCGTGCTATCCGCGGTGTTACCATGAATAAACACGATGTCTTTCGCTCCCCAGCGATCCAGCCCCAAATCCAAATGGGTTTTATTGCCAAAGTCGACACGGCCCCTCGCGGTCAGGCCCTTGGCAGCATAGCCCAGATCCTTGAAGGTCTTGGCACCGAGACTCAGCTCTTGATCAAGTCGAAAACGATTGATTAGCAACTCGGTATCCTTATCCTGACCGGCAATTTTGTAATCGCTGGCATTGTCCCGGCTGTATATTACCAGCCCACCCACTCGACCGTTACTAGCACCGACAGCGGTTGACAACTGTGTTTTTCCATAGCCCTGGTTGTAGCTTGCTTTTTGTTTGAATAGCACCCCTTTTTCAGTGGGTGCATTCAATGTCCGAACCCTGACCACACCGCCGGAAGCGCCCGGATCGAAGGTCACCGATGGACTGCCTTTGATAACATCGATCGACAACACTGACCCCAGGTCGGTCATATTGATTTCGCCCGCGCCAGTGTGCGTCATGCCCTGATTGGCAATACGAACACCATCGACACTGGTACTGATTCGCGGGCCGTCCAGACCACGTATGGTAATAGACCGGCTAAACGCTCCCCGTGAGTTAATCGCCACTCCCGAAATATCCGAAATAGCCTCAGTTATATCAGTCGCACCCTCTTCGGCGATCACCTTGTTACCAATGGTCTCACGGCTGTAGGAACGATAGAACTGATCCTCTCTGGTTGCCCAGTCTTTGTCCGAGGCATCCTGCTCACCGACAACGGTCACCTCATCCAACTCGACGACCTTGTCCTCTGCCGCCAATAACAGGGGAGACACCAGGAATAAAACACAGGCGGATTTGAATCGTTTTTTGAACATCATGAAATGCCCTTGACAGTTTGGCACTATACAGGTGAGTGATGAGAATCGAGGTGCGGTCAGATCAAACCGAAAAAACCTGCAGGGCATTTACCCCACAGGTTTTGTTTCAGGCCAATTGACACACTGACCGATCAGTCGATAATCCAGGCGCCTTCGATCTGGTTGACTGACTTCAGTGAACCCGCAACGGCAGCCTCACCGCTGGCCAGGAACGGGGTCGCGCCATGGCCGGTAAACATATGCAGACCAAACAAACCACCAATACCAGCCAAAGTTCCATTGCCGACGCGATCGGCTACGACGTTGGTGATGCCGGCATCCACATTTTCAGTTGCAACACCCATGATCTCGCCGGTAGTCGCATTGAGGACAGTACCATTGTTGTGCCTGTTCCACAGCAAGACATTACCATCGTAAATACCCGAAGTACGGTAAGCACTGCGCTCGAAGTACATACGGCCCAATACGTGCTGAACCGCCGCGCTATCTTTTGTCAGCATCGGATTGTCGATCGGCATTTTATAGATGTTATAGATACGATTGGCAGAACCACCGGTTTCGCCTTCCAGATAAGAATCTTCGTTGACATAAATATACTCTCCAACCGCAATGGGTGGCACACGAATAGAGGTGAAGTAAGAAATATCCTTATCAACCACAGCATTGTCCAAAGCCGTCTTGGTGGTTTCCGTATTGGTGTCTAACCAGCCAACGAGATAGTGAAAGTTTTTGCTCTCGGAGCCGTTGAATTTAGACGCTTCAAGTAACAAATAACCATTTTTGACCGCAGCCAGTGACATATTGTAGGAAACCTCGACACTGTCTGATTCATCCATCAGATCGATACCGGTTCCGTTATCGTACACTTTTTTGCCTTGTGTGCCTCTTAATGTCAGAATCATCGCATTTTTATGGACATAAGGATTTGAGCCATAAGCACTGTACCTGCCTTCACCCACGGGATCCTGGGTATCCAGATTGTAGTTGATCAGCAAATAGCTCTGGTCACCCTCAGAAAGCGTATCAACGACGCCCGCCATGTTATAGAAGTTGGAAAAAATACCCGAACCTCCGTGACCGGCATTGAAAGCAATCTGATGATGCATTCCATCATAGGGCGCCGGGTATTGCACGCCGGTCACTGCACTCACACTGTCATTGGCAACTGAGTAGGCATAGATGGTCTGATCGCCTTCCTTGGCCATATAAACCGTCGCATCGTTTTTGGCCAACAAATGGTAAGCACCATTGGTGCCGACGATAGGAGTACAGGCGGCCAGCGCCGGATCACACACTTTCAATGTCTTGGCCACCGAGTCCACCGTATCGTCTGTATACGCGCCCAACTCATTGATCAATACTTTTTCCACTACACCACTAGCATTCACTATCGGGGTTATCATACGCCCCACCACAGCAACACTGTCGGATATACGTACCACCACGGGCAACTGTGTCTTTTCACCTTCAGATTCACTGCGTAACAAATCTGGCAGGGCATCAAACGCCTTGAGTTGAACGTAAGAGTCGTCGATATCCGACTCTGTGGTATACAATTTATACTTATTGCCGAGTACAGAGACACCTTGCGCTTTCATTTCATCGCTTAACATCGAGCCGCGATAAATCACCCTTTCGACATTGGCGTTACGCGCATCGAATGCCTTTAGCACAGTATCAGTATAAAAAGTGTACTCAACTGGGGGATCATCCGAAGTTTGACGCACCTCAAATGCGCCCTGCTCCTGAAATACCGCGTATTCGCGTTTCAGATAGAGCACGCTGTCATCCGTCTTTGCACCGCTCATCACAAACACTTTATTGCTCAGGATCGCACCTTGCTTGACGACAATCTGATTAGACGCTTCGTTATCGTCATTGGGATCATAGCGAACAATCTGATAAGTACCTGGCACATCCGGGTTTTGGACTCGATAGAATTGATAATCAAATGCCGGTTCCGCCTGGAGTGTGATATCGACCGCTGCATCCACGGTGTTTGACCCGTCACTGACTGCCACGACCAATCTGTCACTACCAATGTAATTCGCCGCTGCGTAGGTAATCGTACCATCGGCATCGATCGACGCCACACCATGAGCGGGATGAGTTGCAATGGTATAGGTTAACTTATCCCGACCGGCGCCGGTTATATTCAAACCATAATTTGTCGTTTCACCGGCTTGAACGGTCAAATTGTTTGTGCCTGCAACGAGCGAGGTATCGGCCGCCTTATCATCACTATCATTACAAGCAGCCAACATGAAAGCTGCCACCGTCAACAACAGCCCCTTTAAGATATTTGTTGAAAAACCACGACGGTAATTTTTAAGTTTCATTATCGCACCTCTCTAAACTCGATTAAGCCGACTTACCCGCGCCATGACTCAAACCCAAAACGATTTCTGACCCAAGAACAGGTAAAACCAGCAGTGGTACAATCATATAATAACGAAAATGTAATGAGAAGTATTATCACTCGTATGTTCACTTAGATTTATAGAATGAAGGCGATATAAGATAAAGACGACGCGACTTTACGGCTAGCTTGGAAAGAAATATTCGATAGATAAGTAATCGAACGCTATTAGAACACAGGTCTGTGTCAGGTTTGTGGAGGGATTCGGCTTGTAGAAAAGACACGGCCAAGACCACTGTATTTTCAATCGACAGGACTAAAAGGTAACTCGCGGGAAAACGATAGGAGAGCCAAAGCCTGGCAACGAAACCAAGGACACCGCCGACCTTTCAGCCCTTAAATTTCTCCATTATTTCCAGCGTGACTTGGCTGACATGGTGCTCGATACCCTCGGCATCGTATTCGGCCACTTCCGGGTCGACTCCCAGACGAATCAGAAAATCGAGCACAACCCGATGCCGCCACTTACAGTTCTTTGCCAGGTCACGACCTTTCTCGGTCAGAAAAATTGACCGATAAGGCTCACTCTTGATGTAACCGTTATCCTGTAAGCGCGTCAGCATTTTGGTCACGGTAGACTGGGCCACGCCAAGACGTGCTGCCAGTTCGCTGGCACGCGCTTCCTGGTGACAATCAATCAGGTCAGCAATCAATTCAACGTAGTCTTCGGTTGTTTCTCGTTGGTGTTCTTTACGCACCCGGGCGAACCAGCGCGCCTGGGTTTCAGGCGCAACCAGATTTAACATTTCCTGTTCTTTGGCGTTTCTGGGTGACATGGGCTAGTCCTCGTGTAAAATCACGAAGCTGATTGTACACAAGCGCAAGCAAAAATAGCACTGCCTGAATCACGATAATCAATGGTGCCGTGGCTGCATCCAGGTGAAAGCTCATGATAGTGCCTGTGATACAGGAAAAAATCGAGACGCTGAGTGCCACCAGCAACATTTGGTCAAAAGAACGAGCCAACAAAAAGCCTATCGCACCGGGCGCAATCAGCATGGCGATGACCAGAATGATCCCCGCCGCCTTGAGCGACGAGACTATGGTCAGCGCCAGCAGGATCAACAACCCAAAGTGCAATACCCGTACTGGCAGACCGATCGCACTGGCGTGGTTCGGATCGAAGCAATAAAGCATCAGGTCACGGCGCTTGACCAGCATAATCAGCGAACACGACACCGCGACAGAACCCGCTTCAATCAGATCGGCATCGGAAATTCCCAACACATTACCAAATAACACATGCAGCAAATGCACATCCGTTTCAATTTTAGTCAACAACACCAGGCCAAAAGCGAACATACCAGAGAATACAATTCCCATTACCGCATCCTCTTTGACCCGACAGTTATCTTTGATGGCTCCGGTGGCTATCGCGCAAGTCAGACCAGCGACAAAGGCACCTATCATCAGTGAAATACCCAGCACATAAGCGATAGCCAGACCGGGCAGTACCGCATGGGAAATTGCATCACCCATCAGTGACCAGCCCTTGAGCACCAGAAAGCAGGAAAACACCGAACAAATTATCGCTATAATCAATGACATCAGCAACGCACGTTGCATAAAACCATAAGACAGGGGTTCCAGAATCAGAGTTTGCAGACTATCCATTGGTCACCGCCCGGCGTTTTAAATAGCCATATTTGGGTGCGAAAAAAAACACGATTAAAAAAATGACCGTTTGCAGAGTGACAATCAGGCCACCCGGATTGGCATCCGTGTGGTAACTCAGGTAGGCACCACCTGCGCTGGTGACAGCACCGAGCAAGAACGACATAACAATAAGAACGCCAAATCTGTCAGTGAGCAGATATGCGGTCGCCCCCGGCGTGATCACCATCGCGATAACCAAACACGCACCCACCGTTTGCAGTGCCGCCACACAGGCGGCGCTGAGCAGGGTAAAAAACAGGATATGGTAAAAAGTCACCGACAGACCAATACTACGAGCATGATTCTCATCAAAGAAAATAGCCAGTAAATCTTTCCATTTCAGACACAAAATGACCAGGCAGACGACCGAAATAATAACGACCTGAGTGACATCGTAATCCGAAATGGCAAGGATATTACCAAGAATGATCGCCTGAATACTAACCGAGGTGGGATTGATGGATACCAGCAACAATCCGGCAGCAAAGAAACTGGTAAAAATCATACCGATCGATGTATCTTCTCTTAGTTTGGTTTTTTTCTTGACAATAGCCATGCTCAAAGCGGCGATCAAACCGGCAAAAAACGCGCCCAAGGCGTAAGGCAAAGCCAACAGATAGGCCAATGCGACACCTGGCACAATGGAATGGGCCAGCGCATCCCCCATCAATGACCAGCCTTTCAACATCAAGTAAGCGGACAGAAAAGCACAAACACCTCCTACCATGGCGCTAACCCAGATAGCTCGAACCATATATTGATAGGTAAAGGGTTCCAACAGCGAATCAATCATTGGTGCACCTTCAGAATATGCTGATCACTCTCCTCACCGTACAGAACGAGTGGCCGCTCGTCATCAGTCAGTACCGAAATACCGCGCGCATCCTGGTCATCATGCAGCTCCTGACCACCAATATTGTGGTGACGCAGCATAGCGCCAAAAGCAGTGGCCAGATTCTGTTTGGTGAAGGTGGTTTCCACCGGACCATAGGCCAGCAGCTTGGTATCAATCAGCATAACATCATCACAAAAGCTCGGGACACTGCCCAGATTGTGGGTGGAGACCAGAATCAGCCTGCCTTCTGCCGCCAAAGTCCGGAACAATGCCGCCAGAGATTCTTCTGTCTTGATATCGACTCCGGTAAAAGGCTCGTCCAGCAGAATGACCTGACCGCCCTGGGCTAATGCCCGGGCCACAAATACGCGCTTCTTCTGACCACCACTCAACTCGCCAATCTGACGTTTCTTGAACGCATTCATACCAACCCGGGCCAACGCTTCATCGGCAGCATGGTGATCCGATTCGGAAGGCCGGCGCATAAAACCCATATAGCCATAGCGCCCCATCATCACCACGTCTTCTACCAATACCGGGAAATTCCAATCCACTTCTTCCGTTTGCGGCACATAGGAAACCAGATTCCGTTTCAGTGCCTGGGCAACGTTCAGTTCGGCAATTTCCACAGTGCCGGTAGTGGGTGTCACAAAGCCCATTATGGCCTTGAACAAAGTGGATTTTCCCGCCCCGTTGACACCGACCAAGCCGCAAATGGAACCGACATCCATACTACCGTTTACCCCCTCCAGCGCGACATGGCCATTGGGATAGGTGACACCCACATTGTCAAGTCTCAGAATTCCCTTCATCTATTTCAGTCCTTGTTGTCGGCCAAAGCACGGGCAAAGGCACTGGATATGGTATGAGTGGTCACTCTCAGCAGATCCAGATAGGTAGGGACTTTTCCATCCGGCTCACTCAATGAATCGACATAGAGCACACCACCGTAGCTGGCATCAGTTTCAGCGGCGACTTGTTTGGCAGGTTTGTCTGAAATCGTACTTTCGCTGAATACCACCGGAATCGCATTTTTACGCACAGTATCTATTACCTTACGCACCTGTTGCGGTGTCCCTTGCTGATCGGCGTTCATTGGCCACAGGTAAACCTCTTGCATATTCAAATCTTTTGCCAAATAACTAAACGCGCCTTCGGAGGTGACCAAAAACCGTTTATCGGCCGGAATATTTTTCAGATCCGCGACCAGCTCGGCCTTGATCGCTTTGACCCGGGTGGCGTAGGCAGCGGCATTGGCGTTGTATACGGCAGCGTTATCCGGGTCCATTTCAACAAAAGTCCGGCGAATATTATCGATGTAGATCAGGGCACTTTCAGTAGACATCCACGCGTGCGGATTGGGTTTGCCTGTATAGGGGCCTTCATAAATGGACATGGGTACCACACCAGCCGATACCACTACACTTGGCACATCGTCGATATCCTGGAGAAAACGTTTGAACCAGCGCTCCAGATTCAATCCGTTCCAGAAAATGACATCGGCGCCCTGCGCCCGAACAATATCCTTCGGTGTAGGCTGATAATCATGGATCTCGGCACCGGGTTTGGTAATGGATTCGACAATTGCGGCATCTCCAGCCACATTGCGCGCAATATCGGCAATAACGGTAAAAGTGGTTACCGCCTTGAATTTATCTGCGGCCGAAGCGATTTGGGTACTGACAACACACAATGGCACCAGCAACAAAACAGCCAAACACTTTTTGACACTCTTTTTTACACTTTCTCTAACACCGCACACAGCCATCGACATAATTTACTCCGTAAAAACTAAAGGAGGTAATATATCAGCTGGCTAAATAATTTAGCAAGAACTAAATTATTTTCAACCGGTCAAATTTTGTCTCATCCTTGCGCCAGTATCATATAACACAGGGTTCCAACCGCAATACTGACTAGCGGGTTTTTCAGTGTCAGATGCAAAACCGCTACCAGAGCGAGTGAAACCGTTTCTGGCGCGATCGAAACCGGGTTTGTCACATCCTTATCCTTAAAACAGTAAATCACCAACAGCAGCATAATAGCGGGTGGTAAATACGTACCGAGAAATTCGATGGCTGGATGACCACCTTTATTTCTGAACAGCACAAATGATGTAACTCTGGTCAGGAAGGTGGCGATTGCCATAACTGCGATAAAACCGGCAAGATAAAGCGTATCCGGCATCAGGATAACCCTCCTTCATCTGGGGTCACCTGGGATTCATCGGTCAAACCGGATGAATCACAAGTAACTGTCTTTCTGTCAACCGCCCCTCTGTTGAAAGCCGTTTTATCAGCAACACCCGCTTTTCGATAGCCAAGCAACAGACCCAGGGTAAGAGAGATGGAAATCAGCAGCAGGTTGTCCGTATCAAACAAAGTTAACGATACCACAGCCGAAAATATCGCAATGATAAACGGAAAGAGTTTTTGCGTCGCTTTGTATTGCTCGATCACCAACACCAAAAACAGTGCTGGCAAAGTAAATTCCAAGCCCTGGGTATCAAAACTGGCCATGGTTCCAAGTAACGCGCCAAGGGTGCAACCGGTAATCCAGTAGCTGTGATTCAGACCCGTTACCCACAATTGATAACGGCTTTGTCGTGCCATATCGCTGAACTCTCGGGTTTGGGCCGACAGCAGAGAGTAGGTTTCATCCGTCAGGCCAAATATCAAATAGAACTTTTCCAGTCCTTTCGCTTGATAGCGAGTTAGCATCGACAAGCCATAAAATACATGGCGAGAATTAAGCAACAGCGTGGTTACCGCCACTTCTATCCAACCGGCATGGGCCGCCAATAAACCAACCGCGATAAACTGAGCGGCACCGGCAAAAATAAACAACCCCATAATGGTTGCCCAATACCAGGCATAGCCCTGACTTTCAAACAACAACCCAAATGCCATGCCCATTGGCACATAACCGAACAGGACGGGTAACGAATCTGCGAACGCATATTGCCGAACAGTTTGCATAACGCTCCAAAAAAAGTGGATTACCGGGTGGTTACCAGGAACAAAGTGAATGCCTTCAGCGCCTGGTCAATCGATGGCGGAATGGTAACAGAACAGCATACCAGCGCCAACCAGACACCGCAGGCAATCAAAACAATGTGGCTTATCGTTGGGTGGCGGATAGAAACAATAAACCGATTTGCCTCCACTCGGCGCTGGTCATTTCCTGTTTTTCTTCGCTTTTCTTTTACCCTTGCGGGCCACTTTCCCAGATTTTTTGAGCCGCTTCGGGCCGCTATAGTCAGCTTCCAGTCCCGTCACTTTTCTCGGCTCGAAACGAATCCTGAGATAGCGCTCGATACTGGACATCAGGTTCCACTCCATTGCATTCACCAGGGTAACCACTTTACCCTGCCGCCCTGCCCGGCCAGTTCGACCCGCACGGTGCATATGATCGTCTCCCGAAGGGGCAACGGTGTAATTGATCACCATATCGATAGCATCGATATCCAACCCACGAGCGGCAAGGTCGGTCGCCACCACGACCTGAAACACTCCCTGCCTGAATTGTTCCAGCACTTTCTTGCGATTCGATTGCGACACTTCGCCATGAATATAGGCCGCCCTCAGTTTTTTGTATCTGAGTATCGAACAAACCTGTTGCACCTGAATCCTTGTATTGCAAAACACGAACACCCGAGTTGCCGATTCCTCTGCGACAAGGGCGGCGATCAGGGCAATCTTGTGTTTGTCATCATCGGCCAACACCCGTTGTTGCCGAATTTGGCTATGGCCATGGAACCGGGTGTCCACCTTGATTCTTAGCGGTTCACGCAGCAAATCGGCAATCCGGCTGACATCCCGGTTTTTCAGGGTAGCCGAAAACAGCCAGGTTTGTCGGTCAGGATTACAGGCTCCTGCAATGGTTCGCATCGCCTCGACAAAGCCCATATCCAGCATTCGGTCAGCCTCATCCAGAACCAGCATTTCCAGTTGACTGAAATCCACATAGCCATCTTCCATATAGGCCAACAAGCGCCCGGGAGTGGCAATCAAGACTTCGGGAATTCGGCGTACCGCCGCCAATTGGCGTTTGAAATCCTCACCGCCAATCACCAGGGCGCACTTGATATCGGTAAACGCAGCCAATTGCGCAAATGTACGCTTGATTTGAATAGCCAGTTCCCGTGTCGGCACCAGTATCAAACCTTGGATCACCTTAGTGGCAAAAGTTTGCGTCAGGAAGCGTTGTAACATGGGCAGCACAAATGCCGCCGTTTTACCACTGCCGGTTTTCGCCGCGACCAGCAAGTCGCTTCCGGCCAAAGCTGGCGGGATAGCCCTGGCCTGAACTTCCGTCAACTGATCAAAACCTTGGTCAGCCAATGCTTGTAAAAGCCGTTGATCCAGTGCCGGGGAATCTATTGCCGGATTCACCTGTACCGGAACCGCATCACTATGGCTCACTCAACAACCTCACTATGACCGGCGTAAGCGGTAATAAAAGCGACTTCCTGAAAGGGTTTCAATCCCGTTTCTTCAAACCCGACCATCAATGGATTTTGCTGTAACGCCTGTTTCACCGCACTCGGCGATATCACTACCACATCGACGCCTTCCAGCAACTGCAGCGCCGCTTCCATCTTGAATCCCAGAGCACCACCTGCAAACTTGCCTTTCATCAAACGCTCCCGAATCACTACTTTGTCGACGTTGTAGTCTGCCATCAATTTGCCGAATGCAAACTGGAACGCCTTGAGATCATCCCGGGTGTTTTGATTCAGGGTTAAACGACGAACCCGACAATCAGGGATATTAAACAAGCCTTTGGAATTTTCCAGCAGGCAAATTATCGCGTCATTGCCTTTTATTTCGACACCGCATATTTTCATCTTCGTTTTTACTCGTTCTGTTTCAGATTGATATTGTTGACGGCGCATAGTGTAACTCAAAAGAATTTAAGTCGCCCAAAAGAGTTTCAGCGAACGACTTATCATTATTTATCCTGCCTCGATTCACACCTTTGGCCCTACAACAAATAGAGTAATTATTCCAATTGGTTTATTATGCTTCGATAATTCATCCGGACAAAAACTCAATCAAGCTCCAGACGACGCGTTTAACAGGGATCATTATGCCTAGAAAAACAACAGAAACAGCGAAAACAACAACGAAAAGAACCCCACCTCCCCGCCCAAAAAAGCCGATTACCCGGACATCGGAACCGGCCACCATCGTAGCCACCAACCCGGCTACGGGTGAAAAAATCGGCGAAGCACCCTGTACGCCCATGGCGTCCTTTCCGGAATTGATGATCAATGCCAGAAAAGCGCAAAAGTATTGGGGAGAAACATCCTTTGAAGAGCGCCGCGATCACATACTGAGAATCCAGAAATACCTGATAGAAAATGCCGAACGTATTTCCCAGGTAATATCTCAAGATAACGGGAAAACCATTCCCGATGCGTATCAAACAGAGGTAATGCCATCGATTCTAGCCACTGACTGGTATGCCAGAAAAGCCAAGAAGTATTTGAAAAAGAAACGCCTGACCGTTTCCAGCATCCTCGCTGCCAACAAACAAACCAGCCTGCACAGATTACCACTCGGGGTAGTCGCTGTGGTCAGCCCCTGGAATTACCCCTGGACGATTCCGTTTAGCGAAATTCTTATGGGACTTATGGCCGGGAATGCAATTATGTTCAAGACCGCCAGAGAAACCGTCATGGTGGGCAAAGAAATTGAAAAGGCGATACAGGCCGCCAATTTACCCTACGGATTATTCACTCATGTGGTTGGCGACTCTTCAGAAATCACTTCCGCCCTGTTCGCGAACGGTATCGACAAGATCTTTTTTACCGGCAGCGTACGCGTCGGCAAGATGCTGATGCAACAAGCTGCCGAAACCCTGACCCCCGTCTCGCTCGAGTTGGGCGGCAATGACGCCGCCATCGTACTGGAAGACGCTCACCTGGAAAGAGCCGCGCACGGCATCGTATGGGGTGGTTTCCAAAACAACGGCCAAACCTGTGCTGGCGTAGAGAGAGTATATGTTCACGAAGCGGTTGCCGATAAATTTCTCAAGCTGGTAAAAGAACATGTCCAAGAACTCAGACATGGAGCCGAGCGTGGTAATTTTGATATCGATATTGGTGCTGTCACCACCGCGCGGCAAATGGAAACCATTCGCACTCACGTGGATGAGGCGCTCGAGCAAGGTGCACGCATAGTCGTGCAATCAAAAATTACCGACAAAGCTTCCGATCAGTTCTACCCGGCAACTGTCTTGACTAACGTCAATCACTCCATGAAGGTAATGAATGAAGAAACGTTTGGTCCGGTTATTGGTGTAATGACATTCAAAACGGAAGAAGAGGCGCTGGCGCTGGCAAACGACTCAAACCTGGGTTTGACATCGAGTATCTGGACAATGAACCAGACCAGAGGTAAAAAACTGGCACTTAAAATTGAAGCTGGCATTACTACGATCAACGACCATGTGGTCACTCATGGCCTGCCAGAAGTGCCGTGGACAGGTTGGAAAGACAGCGGAATTGGCGGCACTCACTCGCACATAGGACTGGAGGCGATGACCCGGATCAAAGTGGTCAACAACGATCTTGTTCCTCATATCCCGAAAAACCTGTGGTGGTTCCCCCATCAAAAAACCACCTTCGACGCATTGCTGAAAACACCGACGATACTCTTCGGCAACGTAAAAGAAGCGACTGAGACCATGAAAGTACTACTTCCCGAATTGATCAGTGACCCGACTATCAGCGAGAAACTACAGTTTTTCGCCGTACGCGCACGCTTGAAGCTTAAAAGAAAAATACTCCATGAAATAGAAAGGCGGTTTGGTCAGTAGGCGGCCAGCCTGGCAGAAGTCAGGCTGACCGGGTTCAGGCGAAACCCTCCAGATAGTGAGCAAACCATGAAAACTGAACTGCTGGATATCCAATCATTTCTCTCTACTGTCGTTCCTTTCAAGGAACTGCCTGATACTGAACTGGAAGCCGTAGTGCAGGATATAGAAATCAGTTATTTCAAGGCGGGTGAAAAAGTACTTGAGTACGGCCAGACGATTAACGATCTCTTTATCGTCCGTAGCGGTTCAGTTGAAGTATTCCGGCGCAATGGCGAGTTATATAATCGGCTGGAGGAAGGCGAGATTTTTGGTCAAATCGGGTTGCTGATGAACAACCGGGTTAAATTTCCTGTGCATACTCTCGAAGACACCTTGCTGTATTGCGTTCCCGAGCAACGTTTCAAGGCACTGATGCAGACATCCGATTATTTTTCCGATTTTATGGAAGTGGAAGACGTAGGTAGATTGCGTCACGCAGTATCTTCGACCGAAGCCTTGAGCCAGATGACATCAGTCCGCCTGGATAAACTTCACCTGCGGCCTCCGGTCGTCGTCCCCAGAAGCATGGCCATCGCCACTGCCGCAGCACAAATGGCAGAACATCAGGTGTCGGCCTTGCTAGTCAACAAGGAAAACGACGAAGAGGAGTTTCGGATCGTAACCCAGGCGGACTTATGTACAAAAGTGCTGGCGACCGGTTTGAGTCCGGATTCACCCATTGCCGAGATAGTGTCAGATTCAGTTTTGTCACTGGATCACAAAGCCTATGTCTACGATGCTATTTTGATGATGCTGAGGCATCAATCCCATCATATTCCCGTGGTGGTCAAAGACAAAGCCATTGCCATGGTAGAGATGACGGATCTATTGCAATATGAATCCCAAAACAGCCTTTTGCTGGTCAACAGCATCTCCCAACAAAGCTGTCTCGACGAGTTGGTGGAACTGTCTCGACAAGTCAAAACCTGTTTTGTTCGTTTGGTCAATGAAGACGCGAACTCCCATATGATCGGCAGCGCCATGTCAGTCATCGGCCGCTGCTTCAAACAAAGGCTGCTGGAGTTGGCCGAGCAACAGTTTGGCCCTGCACCCATCCCTTTTTGTTTTTTGGCTTTGGGGTCGATGGCGAGAGATGAACAACTTATTATCACTGATCAGGATAACGCACTCATTCTCGATGATAGCTATCAGGAAGCGAAACATGGTGATTACTTTCGGGACTTAGCTGAATTTGTCTGTGATGGCCTGGATCTATGCGGTTATCCCTATTGTGAAGGCCGGGTGATGGCATCCAATCCAAAATGGCGAATGACGCGTTCACAATGGCGACAAACCTTTACTGACTGGATCGAAAATCCGGTTCCGCAGGCATTACTCAACTGCTCCATCTTCTTCGATCTGTATGGCGTATCGGGTAAAACCCGCTGGGCTGAGGATCTGAACACCTTTGTCGTGCAGAAAGCCCGGAAAAACAAACGGTTTCTGGCCTGTCTGGCCCGAAACGCACTGAAACGAACGCCACCACTGGGTTTCTTTAAAACCTTTGTGATGGAAAAAGATGGCAAACACAATAATTCGGTGAATCTGAAAAGACGGGGAACCGCACCTCTGGCTGATTTAATCCGAGTACATGCATTGGCATCGGGTTCCAATGCCAGAAATTCGTTCGAACGTCTGGATGATATTATCGAAAACGGGATGTTACCAGTAGGAAAAGGGCCGGATATTCGAGATGCCATGGAGCTGATTTCCATGGTTAGAATTCGTCATCAGGCCAAAGACATTGAAGATGGCATCGATCCCGACAACAATATCGAACCGGAGCATTTGTCTTCTTTCGAGAGACGCCATTTAAAAGATGCTTTTCAGGTATTGAGCCAGGCTCAGAATTTTCTCAAGTTCAAATACCACGCGAATGCACCATAGAGGCATCATTGTCACAAGGTACCAGTGACACAACCAAAGGTATTGGAGAACTTGGATGACACAATTGGTCACCGCAAAAAACCGGCCCACTATCAAACGCCAGGATTGGCAACACTACGCCAGCCAGACTGACTGGACCGAATACTATGCGCGCCGGGCAGATGAAACAAAGTCCACGATGCTCCGTCAGTTTTTTGGTCATGGCGTTGTCAGTCCAGAGACGCGCCTTTCAAAGGTACCCCTGATTGCGATGGATTTTGAAACCACCGGACTCGATCCAGCCAGAGATGAAATAGTGAGTATCGGGATAGTGCAGTTTGATTTAAACCGTGTTCACTGCCGCAAATCGTGTCATTGGCTGGTAAAACCCGAGGGCGATACATTATCGGAAGAATCTGTGGTGATACATGGTATTACCCACTCACAGGTCGAAGCGGCGCCATTTCATGGACAAATCCTGAAAGCCTTGTTAGCCCAACTGATGGGAAAAGTAGTGGCGGTACACTACTATCCAATAGAGCGACACTTCCTCAACAATGCCATTCGGGGGTTAGTTGACGAAGAGATTCTGTTCCCGGTAATCGATACTTTCCATATCGAATCGGTCATTCAAAGAACCCTTTCTACGAAATGGTGGAACAGGTTAAGAGGCAGAAGAGCCCAGCCTGCGAGACTCGGGCCGACACGAATACGTTACAACTTACCCATATATCGCCCTCATCATGCACTGACCGATGCGCTCGCGACAGCCGAATTATTACAAGCGCAAATGGCTTACTACGGGGAACAGGATCTTTGTGTCGGTGATATCTGGTTGTGATGACCGGGAGCCATAGCACGACTCCCGATACTGCACGCCATCCGTCTTTATATCCGTTACAAAGAAGGGCAGACTTCCGGATCAGCCAGCTTTATTGAACTTTTCGGTACGAAAACCCAATATCAAACTAACGCACATCAGTAACAGTACGATAGTGAAAGGCAGTCCAGTTGAAATAGCGCCGGCCTGTAAAGCCTGAATCGCTTCCGTGCCACCTATCCACAATAAGGCGGCAGCGATGGCACCCTCTATGGTTGCCCAGAAAACCCGCTGGGGCACCGGCGCGTCGATCTTGCCACCGGCGGTAATGCTATCGATAACCAGAGAACCGGAATCTGACGAGGTAATAAAAAACACCAACACAAGAACAATCGCCACCACAGATAAAAGCGTACCTAAAGGCAAGGCTTCAAACATCTGGAACATGGCAAGAGGCACTTCCTTCAATCCCTCTGCACCCAATGCGCCAACTTTATTCACCACCTGATCGATGGCCAGGCCCCCAAAAACTGACATCCAGACAATGGTCACCAGGGTTGGCACCAACAATACCGCAATTAGAAACTCTCGAACGGTACGACCTTTCGATACTCGGGCGATAAACATCCCGACAAATGGCGACCAGGATATCCACCAGGCCCAATAAAAGACGGTCCAGCCTTGTAACCAGGCTTCGTCTTCCCGACCATGAGGGTTGCTCAGTGGCACGATGTTTTCTATATATGACATTAACGTGGTAGGGATCGTTCCCATGGTGACAGCAAAGGCGACCAGGGCGACAAACACAAGCAGCGCTAAGGCAATAATCATGTTAATGTTGCTCAGCAGTTTGACACCACCTTCGATCCCCCTGACAACCGAAACGGTCGCCAACAAGGTAACGAAAACGATGATCGTAATCTGCATGCCGATGCCACCGTCACTGGCAAAGACATGGTTGATACCGCTGGCCGCCTGTTGCGCACCGAGCCCCAGTGATGTCGCTAGCCCGAACAGGGTTGCCAGTACAGCAAGGGTATCGACAATATGCCCCGCCCAGCCCCAGGTTCTATCTCCCAGAATTGGATAAAATATGGATCGAATCGACAATGGCAGGCCTTTGTTGTAGGCAAAAAAGGCAAGAGAGAGCGCCACTACTCCATAGATCGCCCATGGGTGAAGTCCCCAATGAAACATGGTCGCACCCATCGCAAGCTCGGCAGCGGCTTCCGTGTTGGCGGGGACATTCAAAGGCGTTTTATACCACCCCGTCAGATAGGCAACCGGCTCGGCGACGCTCCAGAACATCAACCCTATCCCCATACCGGCGGCAAACAGCATGGCTAACCAGGACAAAGTCGAATGCTCTGGCTTTGCAGCATCTCCGCCCAATCTTATTTTACCGAAAGGACTGAAAATCAATGCCAAACAAAACAGCAAAAAAATATTCGCTGACCAGACAAACAAAAGATCAAAGCTGCCAATAATTTTCCATTTAAGTCCGTCCAACGTTGCTTTCGCTGCGGATGGATCACTGGCCAGAATCGCTATCAAGAATACCAGCACCAATCCTGCACTGATACTGAATACTGGATTGTGAACGTCGAATCCCCACTTTTGAACATTATCCTGTCCTACAGAATAATCGGTGTTTTCGATACTGTATTTGTCTATCTGGTGTTTCATAGGCTCTTATCCTTATCAAGGTAACCGTAAGTTTGAGTGCTTTTTTACTTGTTATGCCTCACCAACGCACATAATACATACAGTTCAAAATAATATCCACAAAGAGCGCAGTCAAACTTACGGAATCTAGCGACAATTACCTAGATATCGATAGACAGATATAAGTAGAGCACTTAACATTTTTGTGCGGTGACCAGACAATCACCAGGCATTACGTAAAATTAGTGTCGCACTACTCACTGTCACGGTCACACTGACATTCATCGTCGCTATCAAACAATGATCATGTGTCAATCGCTCGATCTATAATCGACAGTAATTGCACAGGCTCACAAAATAGAAACAACCGGATTGTTTCGCCCAAAAAAACTGGTAAAGTTGACATTTTCGCAATAGTTTCGATGATTTTTAATTCAATCCGGCGTATTGTGTGCTCCTGGGAAGAGCACCTATGCCAAGCGGCTTGTATTGCAGCGGCTAAAATTTGCTTTATTTGGTAGCACACTATGACAGTGACCGAATTGCAATTCAGGGGTTTGAATGTGTTCTCGGTTCACGGTTAATATGGCTAAACTCATTAGCATGAAAGGTTTATACTAAGCCCTTCGACCACTCAATTTAGCTTATAAGCCGTATGACGCAGATTGAGATATAAACCATCACACTACTTCAGGAGAATCGGATGGCGGAAATTTCGCCCCTCATTGTCAACGACTTACACAAGAGATTTGGCCAAACCAAAGTTTTGAAAGGCGTATCACTGGAAGCAAAAAAAGGTGATGTAATTTCGATGATCGGCTCATCCGGTTCAGGAAAGAGTACGTTTTTGCGTTGTATCAATATGCTCGAAGTACCTACATCGGGAGAAATCATTCTTCACGGTGACCCAATCAAATTTAAAAAAAACAAGCATGGCGAGTTACAACCGGGTGACACCAAACAAGTCGAGGGAATGCGCGCAAAGCTATCTATGGTGTTCCAAAGTTTCAACCTGTGGTCGCATATGACCATATTGGAAAATATTGTCGAAGCTCCCATCCATGTTTTGGGAGTGAATAAAAAAGAAGCCGAACAAAAAGCACTTCATTTGCTGGCCAAAGTGGGCATCGAGAACCGCAAGGATTACTACCCCACGCAAATGTCCGGAGGCCAGCAACAACGGGCAGCCATAGCTCGGGCATTGGCTATGGAGCCGGAAGTGATGCTGTTTGACGAACCCACTTCGGCCCTGGATCCAGAGCTGGTCGGAGATGTTTTAAAAGTAATGCGGGAGCTGGCCAATGAAGGCAGAACCATGATTGTCGTAACCCACGAAATGAGCTTTGCCAGAGACGTATCCAACAAGGTCGTGTTTTTGCATCAGGGGGTTATAGAAGAGCAGGGTCACCCCCGGCAGGTATTCAACAACCCGGATTCGGAGCGCATGAAACAGTTTCTGGCACCAAACTACTAATCCATACTGATGACCTTGATACCTGACAATCACCGCATTGGCTGTGATTGCAAGGCAATTGACTGGCGTATAGCCAACAAAAATAAAAAGGAGAAAAGTGATGAAAAAAACCTTACTGGTATTCGGATGTATATTGGCTCTTATGGCCGCCGGCGTGCAGGCCAAAGACTGGAGCAAGGTGAGAATTGCGGTTGATGTACCCTATGAGCCTTTCGAGTACAAAAAACCTGATGGCACACTGACCGGCTTTGAAGTAGACCTGGGTAACGCGGCATGCAAGGAAATCGGACTGCAATGCGAGTGGGTCGTACAAGCCTGGGATGGCATTATCCCTGGATTACTGGCTCGAAAATATGACGCAATCATGTCCTCCATGTCGATAACGGAAGAACGGGCGAAAACCGTGCTTTTCTCCGATGGCTACTACAATACCCCTTCTGCATTTTTTGGCAAAAACTCACTTGACGACCTCGATGTCACCAGCAAAACGGCATTAAAAGACAAAATGATCGGCGTCCAGCGTGGTACACTGCAAGATAACTATGTAACCGAAAAACTGGGTGACGTAGTCAAAGTAAAACGCTACACCACAGCCGATGACATGGTGCTTGACCTGACCGGCGGACGCCTCGACCTGGTTTTCGTTGACTTTCCTGTCGGTGAAAAAACTGTGCTGAACAACACCGGCTACCAGGTAATCGGCAATACGATTCAAGTCGGTACCGGCATTGGTATGGCATTCCGTAAACGAGACGGCAAGCTTGCAGAAGAGTTCAATGCGGCACTCAAAAAACTAAAAGCCGACGGCACCTACGACGCGATACAGAAAAAATACTTCAGTTATAGTATCAAAATTTAACCACCTTATCCGTGACATCGATCGGCAGCAGTGTATCAGCGGCTCCCTGCCGATCGAGGTTTGACGTTTCCCCACCACAAGGGAATCACCAGCAGACCAAAAGAATTCACAAGAGCTAAAAAATGATAGATTTGAAAGGCTATGGCCCATCGATATTTGAAGGGGCAATTCTAACCATCGAAGTCGCCATTTTGTCTCTCATCATTGCGCTCTTCCTTGGCCTGCTGACTGCCTCTGCGAAACTGTCCTCTAGCAAGCTCCTGAGAGGAGCGGGTTCCACTTACACAACACTTATCCGCGGTGTACCCGATCTGGTATTGATGCTACTTTTCTTTTTTGGCGGACAAATGCTGATCAACTCCGCAACTGACACCTTTTATAGTCATTACGAAAGCTTTTTTGCCCAGATGTTCAGCGAATCAGCTACCGATCAGGCACCGGGCAACCGGTACTTCCGGTTTTTTTTCGACTGGCTGCGAAACTGGTACGAAGATGAGTTCTTTATCAATGTCAACGAATTTTTTGCTGGCGTAATTACCATAGGTTTTATTTTTGGTGCCTATATGGGAGAAACCTTTCGAGGCGCCTTTATGGCTGTGGAAAAAGGGCAAATCGAAGCAGGTGTCGCTTACGGCATGACATCCTGGCAACGTTTTCATCGCATTCTGTTCCCCCAGATGATGCGCCATGCTCTGCCCGGCATCGCCAATAACTGGCAAGTACTGCTAAAAGCTACCGCTCTTGTTTCGATACTCGGCCTGCAGGATATGGTAAGGCTTGCCTCTGAAGCGGCTAAGGCCACTCATCAACCCTTCACATTTTTAATTCCAGTTGCAATCGGCTACTTGCTGATGAGTTTTATCTCAGAGTTAGGATTCTCATTTTTACATCAAAAATACAGTGCCGGCGTAGAAAAGGACTAACTAATGGAATGGCTCGAAACCTGGCTAAACCAAAACGACATTTTTACCGTAATGACACTAAACCACTATTGGGACGGCTTTGTCACGACGATTCAACTGGTCTGGTTGTCCCTGGCAATTGGTCTCAGCATGGCTATCCCACTGGCGATTTTGCAAACATCCAATAATCGGTTTATTTCTACGCCAATCTGGCTCTATACCTATCTGTTCCGGTCAACCCCACTTTTGGTACAGCTTTACATTATCTATTATGGCATTTCCTTTATTGAAGAAATCAAGGATACATTCGTTTGGGACATTTTAAGAGATGCGTTCTATCCGGCGGTAATTGCCTTTACCCTGAACACAGCCGCCTACACCACCGAAATACTGCGAGGTGCGATAAAACAAACACCAAAAGGGGAAATAGAAGGAGCTAAAGCTTACGGCATGTCTGACTGGCTGACAATGAAACGCATTATCTTACCCAGTGCATTCAGAAGGGCCTTGCCCGCCTACAGTAACGAAGTGATATTTATGTTGCACGCCAGCTCCCTCGCCAGCGTGGTGACCATTGTCGATCTGACCGGGGCTGCACGGGATATCTACTCCCGCTTTTATGCGCCATTTGATGCCTTTTTATTTGTCGCTGCCATTTACTTGTGTTTGACTTTTATGCTGGTTTACGGATTCAAGAAGTTGGAGCACAGATTACTTGCTCACCTCCGCCCGCAAAAAAGCTAACTCTCTGTCTTTATTGGATAAACAGCGATAATAGGCGTAGTATAACGTCAAGTGGATGAACCGATTGAGACCTCACACTCAGGTCAGTGATGGGGCTAAAGTTTATTCTGCATCAGCTCTAATTCATGCATTCATACAGGACATACACCATGAAAAAAAGAAACCTGTTGATACTCATCATGGCTCTTATTGGAGCCACCATTACAATCTGCTATGTTTATCAACAAAACAACATTGTAAAAACAAGTGATGACGTCATCGAGCACTACGCCGACCAGTTAAAACAAGACCCTTTTACATTAACAGAAACCTACCGCTGGACCTTTTTTCTGGGGCCGGTAAAACAACTGTCCATACACACATTTACGCCTACACATATCGACTATGAGATGCGTGGAAAAATTTATGCCACCAAGTATCAGATGCAAATGGTGTCTTATGACAAGACTAACAACAAGTGGATAGGAAAAACCCCTGAAGGCATTTTTTACGTACTGTTTTTCGAACCTATCAACAACGATCAACTGACACTGTATAAGCACAAGTGCAAACAAGGCCTGGCTGAAGCTGTCGCATTCGAGAAACCGGACAGCAAAGCAACAGAAGACCACGGCTGGAATGTATACACACGCGAAGGTGTAGACGAGCCCAGTGATGACTTGCCATTTTCAGGACTATTCGCAAACCGGTCAAACTCCGAACAAACAATAGAACTTGACGATAAAAAGATACAATGGCAGGGCAAGACCTACCAAAAAATAACCCACCACTCTGGCGAAAACCGCTGGATTGGTCAGTTAAACGATCGTTATCTGGTGGTATTTTATGAACCAACCGACACTTCCGATCTTTTGTTATCTGTTCAACTATTTGATGATATTGATCAGGCTTATGACGTAAAACATGGGCAAAAAACACTCGTTAAATTTGCACCCAATGAGCAATAACCTATGAACAATGATGATATTGTTGTCTGCACAGTCAAGCCGGCGTTCTTCCGGGCTGCTAAAGACTCATCCAGCCTCAAGCCAAATTATCCGGCCAACACGGGATGAACAACGATTTGGCCGGGCGTCGGTCAAGGCTTGTGCTGTACAGCATTTAACCAGGCCAGAATACGACGGGCCTCCTTACGCTGCTTTTTATACTTCAGCGCCTTCTGCAGAGCCCGACGGGCATCTTGATGACGTTTTAGACGTAAAGCGCTATAAGCCTGATAAAGATAGGTCGAGCCGCTTTTATCACCGATCCGAGCCAGGTCAGCATAAGCATTATAGGCTTCTTCATAGCGTTCAAGTTGAAAACAGATATCCCCCTTGTCACGTAAACTCTGTGCAGTTTTACTCACTTTAATCAGTTTTTTGACAGCCTTTAGAGCCTGCCTGGGACGAACACCAACACGGTAGGCAATGACCAGTTGTTCGAGCAGATCCTTATCACCTGGTTTGTTTTTCAGCATTTCCTCATACAAAACGGCAGCACGCAGCGGTGCCGATGATTGCAGCAAGAGATCTGCCAGCAGGCGCTTATCAGTGTTTTTAAGCGGAGCAAAGGTAGAAAAAACCTCCAGACAGGCAGCTGCTTTGACATGGTTATTACTACGCACATGGACAATAGCTCTCAAATACCAAAAACGTGCCTGTCCTTCAAGACGCTCCTGCCAGCGATCAAGGGACGCCAATGCCCGGTTAAACTGATCCAGTTCAAGACAAAGACCGATAAAGGTATCGACACGATCCATATACTCTGTCGAGGCAGTCCGATCAAGCACCTCTTCCAGTAACTTGAGTGCCGATTGCTTTTCTCCGGTATGCATCCTGGCCAAAGCCAGATTAAACAACAGCTCATCAGACGGTTGTAAATTCCAGACATGCTGCAATGAATCGGCTGCCAGTTGGTAACGCTTGAGCGCCCAGGCAACACTGGCCTGATTCTGCCACAGGGTGACATCTGTTGAACACTGCTTTAGAGCCTTTTGATAGGCTCCCAGAGCCTGCTGGTACTTTCCTTCTGCTGCATAGGAGTTAGCCAGGTTGGCAAACAATAGATAATGGTGCTGATCGGGGTGGTCCTGCTGAAATTTCTCAAGCAATTCCAGAGCCTTTGCCCTGTCTTTCTTTTCTGCAGCCTGACCTGCTGTATAAATAACCCGATAAAGACGAACCCCTGGTTGCTCGTCGCAGCCGGCAAAAACGGACAAAGACAGAAAAAGACAGAAAACCGCCACAACAAGAGATCGGAATAAATACCGCCTCATGGATCAATCCTCCAGGTTAAAAACAATCTTGTTGGTCATCCGTGTCGCAACCGTATCCCCCATCAATTCTCCCGGATGAAATTGCCATTTGCTAACAGCCGCCAAAACTGCATCATCGAAAATCTCTGGCGGCTCAGACTCCAATATCTGGATGTTGGACACCCTCCCATCACGTCCAACATCAAAACGAATTCGCACATGGCCACTGATATTCATGCGTTTGGCTCGGTAGGGATAAATTGGCGGAGCTCGATAACTCAGGCGCGGCTTAACATCCAGATCATCCAGAGAATAAAACCCGGATATATGCCGTAACGGCATCATTTTAAAACCGGGAACCAGAGGGACCCGTGGCTGGGCCAAATTATTGCGCGACAACAGTGGGCTCTGAATTATTTGTGGTGGCGAGGCTCTGGCTGGCTCCAGTGCCGGTGGTGGAGGTGGTGGAGGCTCCTTCGGTGGCTTTTCCGGTTTGAGCCTTTGCTCTTCCAGCTCTGGAATGTCCTTGAAAAAATGAACCTGTTGGCGTTTTAACGGCCGGGAATCAGGCAATTCCGTCCATGCCAAATAAGGAATTAATGCAAAAAGGGCAATATTGATGGCAAGGGCACCAAGCAGACCAAAGAAAAGAGTAGGCCAACGCTTGAAATTAGTCATTGGACACTGCCACTCTCGGACGCGGCCAGACTAACCTGCCGTGCTCCGGCTAAACGACACTGATCCATCACCTGTACAATTACACCGGTTGTGCTTTTCTTATCGGCAACAACGATAATCTCACCGCCAGGATTCTCAGCAATAGCTCTAGCGATGTGACTGCGTACCGTACGGATATCAACACGCTGACCATCAAAGTAGACCTTACCTTCGGGGGTCACGGCAACAAGGATATTGCTGCTTTCCGAAGCAACAGCAGTACTGGCAACAGGGCGCTCGACATCAATGCCTGTTTCGCGCACAAAACTGGTAGTCACCATAAAAAAGATCAGCAACAAAAACACCAGATCAATCAGTGGAGAGATGTTGATCACTGCAGTATGATGACCGCGCCTGATACTTTGTCTGAGATTTTTCATAGCTTTTCTACGCTTTGCCAGATAGACAACATCAGACAATCCTCTTGAGGTTAGTCAAAGATTCTTCCAATTTGACAATCAGGCGCCTGGAACGCATCGACAATAGAACACTGGCAAAAACTCCCGGGATTGAAACTAACAGCCCCGTCTGGGTTGTCACCAGAGCCTCGGAAATTCCTCCCGCCAGAGCCCGGGCATTGCCGGTACCAAATAGAGAAATGACATCAAAGGTCATCATCATACCGGTAACGGTTCCAAGCAGTCCCAGCAAAGGAGAAATCATTGCCAGAATGGTAATTGCGGCGATATTGCGATCAATCCCAGGCTTGATCTTCAGATAGCACTCATCCAACAGGGAATTGTTGAGTTCACGATCATGACTGCGATTGCGCTGCAAAAATAAACCAATCTGCCAACGTAATCCATTATGCTTTTCGTGGTTCTCCTGTTCGCGGTACCAGCGCAATAACCCGGCCATGCCAAGATCACCAAACTCAAGCCCATGAAAGGTCACCATGCGTTCGAAGATCAACATCCACATCAGCACAGAAACCAGTACCAGCGGATACATAACCGGCCCACCGCTATTAAAATAAGCCAACAGCTTGGTAATTATTCCCTGACCAGAAGCCAGGCCCAATACCATGTCAAGCAGTTGTTCCATTAGGATCCTCCAAGACGCCAGCGGTGAATGATATTGGCCAGAGTAACCGATTTTTCTTCCATATCACCGATAACATGCTCAACCCTTCGTCCCAGGTAGGTGTGCAACAGCATAATGGGAATGGCAACTGTCAGGCCAAGCATGGTTGTCACCAGTGCAACGGAAATACCACCCGACATCATGCGTGGGTCTCCAGTTCCATAGATATTGATTACCTCAAAAGTTCCGATCATCCCTGTAACTGTACCAAGCAGGCCAATTAGCGGCGCCACCGCTCCCATAATATTGAGTAGTGGCAACGCACGCTCAAGCCGCGGCAGCTCCTTGAGAATCGCTTCGTGAAGGACACTCTCAAGGATCTCATGACACTCATTACGCGCACTCAAACCTGCACGCACGACATTAAAAACAGGAGAAAACCTTTCTTCTACCAGCTTCTCACAGCCATCCCAATCATTTTTTGCAACCAGGCGGTGGACCTCACTCATGGTTCGATCCGTATTGGCTCGCACACGCCGCAGAAAGATAATCCTTTCAATGCCGATAATAATGGCGGCAAGAGCCAGTAACAGGATCGGCCAGACAAGAAAACCACCTTCCTCAACGCGCTGTACCATAGTTTTGCGATGGGTCAACTGCTCCAGGGCTGCCCCGGCGGAAAGGTCAAGGGCGACACTGTCACTCTCACCGTCCAGATACGAGCGCAACTGACGCTCCAACAACCATGGCAAAGGTGCTGCAATCGCTGAAAAACTGCGACTACTGCCATCATAGCGCAACAACTCCAGACCTTCTGCACTATCAACTGCAGCAAGAAAAGGACCGATCAGCAGCACATCTCCTATGCTATTCCGACCACTGTGATCACGATATTCAAGCTGTGGACGAACCACATGGCCAACCTGGTCAATTTCAGTAAAAAACATATCTGCCATTAACTGCATATCATCAAGCCCGGGAAAATGCTTCCCTTTAACAATGACATCCATACGTTCAGGTCGATCGGGTTGCATAGCCGTTAAAGCAGAACGCAAGGTCAACTCCTGCAGTTGCCGCGCACTGACCCGTACCGCAGCGATCAGATTGGTCATTAGCTCCTGATCACTACGCTCTGCCTGTTCAAGCTTCTGGTACTGGCTATGCAGGTTTGTGTAGGTCTCCTGTCTGGAGGCAAGATCGTTTTCAATTAGCAGTTTTTCCTGACGTAACTTGCGCAGTGTCGCTTGCAGATTCTCTCTTTTTAAACGGATTACACGGGCAGTCTTATCCTTTAATGCCTGACTGCTGGCTTTTTGCTGGGCAATCTTTTGGTAAACGCTACGAATATCCTCTGTTTGTGCCTTGGCATAGGGAATAACCAGTGTTACTGCAAAAAGAATCAGCAGCAAAATTCGCCATATCATGGTTCAATCCTCCCCACAGGCAAGGTCACCAGATCGGCAGCCACTTCGCGCCGCACCATCTTGAACGCCTGCGAAATACCCGCCATCGTATCACTGTCAAGAGCGACAAAGTGCTGCTGCGCGGGATCATAAACACCAACCGACTGTTGATCCAGGGTTCGGTAAAAAAGAGCCAGACGACCAATGCGTAAAAGATCAACCTGGGTCTGTTCACCATCCAGATCAATTTCGGCTCGATAAGCCTCGCCACCATGACCATATTCAGCCTCGACCAAAAGAGCCTCAAAAACTCGCCTAAACTGTTCATAGACAGGGGTGTAGGGATCATTAAGCACCAGCCCAAGATCCGCCAATCGCCTCTGGCGCTCTTTTTTTAAAAATGGCAGTCCGGTATCGACAGACTGTTTAAGTCGTTTAAAAACAGCCTGCAACCAAGCCTGAAGACCGTCGCGAATTTTTTGGGTTTCCACCAGGCGCCGCTGCTGCTCGGCGATACGTCGCCGCTCGGTCGCAATTGACTGCTCAACTTTATTCAATTGAAATTTAAGCCCCTTTAACACTGACTCAAGGCGCTCAATTTCACTGCGCTGCTGACGTTCTTCAACACTCCACTCCCGTTCTAGCTTATGTGTCTGCTGAGCATTTTTTACATCATCAACAGCCATACCTTCAAGACTCTGCTTGCTGGCAGAAATCCCCGTTGACCAACACAAAAGCAAGGCAATACTTAAATATCTGCTTACGGACACGCTTGCCGCCAATAAATCCATCAAAATGATCCTTATGCTCATTAGGCTTAATTAAATGAAAAAAAGAGGTGTATTTTACTCGTCGTTAAATCGTCTATTGGTTGACATTGACAAGGGCTTCCATGCCTTTTTTATTGCAACTTCGGCCATTTCCGGCTGAAGGTTCTATGCTATGGTTTTCCTCTGCGTCAGATTTAGCCACAAGATGTTTTGGTATGTCTTTAGCCAACCTCGAAGAGAGTCTACTTGAACATAATTATCTTGCCAGCGGCCGCCGAATTGTAAATAACGACTTATTGGCCTGATCTAACGTATCAAGAGGACAAAAGGCATAAAATGCCATCTCAAAAAACAGGTGACGTAAGAAAAACTCTATAGTTTTTCAAAACCTGATCACATTAGAATCGATAAGTTACTGCTAATTCCATATACCTTCCAGGGCGGGGATCGTACTCCGATTCATATTGCTTATCATATTCTTTATCCAAAAGATTGGTACAAAGAGCAGCAAGAGAGAAGTTCTCTGAAAGTACATAGTTCAGTTTTGAATCAAAGGTTAAATAGGAATCCTGCAGTGTGGTATTTACGTCGTCTGCATAGGCTTCCTTTTCGTAAATCATATCGACTGCCCAAGAAAGGTTTTTCACCGGGAAAATGGTGACACCTGCAGAATATACCCAAGCTGGGACATCCGTAAGCTTTTTACCAGAGAGATCAGTCATGACTTCATCGATACTGGAAAGGGTTCCGTTATCCCAGGTTACATCTATCCATGACACGCCCCCTCGATAGGCCAGCCAATCAGTCATATTGCCGTCAACAGACAATTCAACACCTTTGGATGTTGCATTGCCAACCGGTTTGAAACCGGTAAATCCACCCCCAATGAAATCATTGGTATCCTTATACTTATTCTCAGTGGCAGTTTGATAAAGAGTGAGGTTGTAATTAAAGTATTTTGACAGCAGGTGTTTAATGCCCAGTTCATGGGTCAGATTTTTCTCAGGTACCTGACCTTCCGGGGTGGGTGCCGCCGATCCAGCATATGCAAACCAGGAAGGCATGGATAAATGAAAGGCATTGGGCAGAAAGTAGGATTGGCTGAAGGAGTAAAATACAGTCATATCCTTGTTAACACGATAAGAAGGTGCAATATCCCAAGATGTCTTTTTAAAAGAACCATCATAGCTGGCAGGGATTGCGTTTTTTAGCGACCAGTCCATCGCGTCAAAGCGAACTCCCGCAAGCATGGAAAATTTATCATAGGCAAGGTCATTGTTGATAAAAAATCCATATCTCTTGGAACGGGTTTTCACCGTGCTGTATTTACTTCGAGACTTGACGTTATCATAGCCGTAGGATTCATAATCCATGCCAACGGTCACAGAATCCTGCAATGCGTCCTGGTTGAATACTTCTTTTCTTAAGGACAAATCGTACTGGATAATATCGTTGCTACGATCATTCGTTGTATCTTTACCGGTTGTTCCATCGTCATAGATCACTCCCGGCTGTAGCGTGTCACTGTTCAACCGGGTCAGGTGTAAGGCACTGTTAATTTCTGTTTCATTTATCTGTCCCTGATAATCAATTCCCCCATAAATCAAGGAAGAATCAACCGCGGTAGGATACTGATAACCCGCAGGAGTGGGTCCAAACCGACCATTACTTGCTGGTACGCGAACTTCGCCATTGTTCCTGTTTGTCTTGACATCGTTTTCCAGATTGAAACGATCTGGGTATTTTCTGTCGCTTTGATTGGCTCCTAGAACAAATTCCAAGCGGTTTTCTTTAGTTAAATGGAAACCTATACTGGCTTCTGCCCAATATATTTCTTTATCGGTTTGTCTGAAGCCTTCAGAGTTTTCGGTACTGAAATTTGCTGAATAATAGATTCTGTCAGAGGCTCCCCTAACTGCCATATTGGCTTTCGCTGTCTGCCAGGAACCATAGCTTGCAGAGACATTTCCCTGCATATTCGAATCCGACTTTTGGGACTTTTTAGTATGAATATGGATAATTCCTTGGGCCGCACCTGCTCCATAAATAGAAGCTGCCGGCGCCTTGATCACCTCAATACTTTCAATTATTTCAATCGGAATGTCATCCAGATTATGACCTTGAATAAGACCAGTTCCAGCTTTCCCTGTATAATTCGCCTTACGACCATCAATATAGATGATTACACCTTCACCTCCAGGAACACTTTGGCCCCGGATAAAAAACTGGCTTCCACTTGCATCAATAGACACATGGAGTCCAGGTATGCTTTTCAAAAAACTGACCAGTTCATTATGTCCCTGTTCTTTGATTTCTTCAGAGGTAATCAACGAAACTGCGGCGGGGACGTACAACAATTCTTTTTTGACTTTTGTGGAAGTTACAACCACATCATCGAGCTGTGTTGATTGATCAATTTCGTTTGCCAAGGCTCCGTTTGCAGAACCCTGAATCAGCCCTGATAATAATAGGGAGAGTAAAAAGATTTTTTTCATTGCTTACTCCTTTTTTTCAGGCTTCAGGAAATATACCAATACATTTAGTGTGAGATGTATTGCCGTGAAAATGATGCGTGAACGAACAAATCCACCCTACTCCTACCCTCCAGATAAAAAATCTGTCACTTATTTGGCTTGAATCATAACGACACGGCACCTCCAGAACCATATAAAACTGAAGACGCTGTTTTTTTATACCTTCTATCTGTTTTATAAGAAAAGGGGCAATATGAAATGGCGAAAAATGTCATACCTTTGTTGCTATCAACGGTCTGATTAACAGCATCAATATCTAAAACAACTCAATCTATAACAACGCTCCCATTGGTCAGTTTTTTAGGGCTGGTGTTACATAGACCTGTTAAGCAGGCTTACACGCGAGACATCAGCCACATTCACCGGATTTATTTCACTTTACTCGTTATCGTTTAAAACGCCGGTTGGCCATGGCCAATACCGTAATGGTCGCAGCTGTTTTTGTTGCCGTAATTACAACAGTATCAAAATGACGTAACTGGACTTTATCAGGGTTCGGTGAAAGCGCTAGACAAGCGAACAACTAGTGATAAAACGCTAACAATAAGCGTCTTTTTCACGACAACCTTATTGCTAATGATTATCATTAATTTTTAACGCATTATAGAAAGCATTAAAAGCCTTTTCAACCCCAAAAAAACCGGGTTTTCCGGCAAGCAAAAATAAACCACAGTTAACCTGCGAGTCTGGCTCTCAAAATTTCACTAGCTCAATCAGTGACCATTATCACTCCAGTTGTGCTTTTAGCCCCAATCTCCTTTTGGGCGACTCAGTGAGAGTAACCTGACAGGTAGCGGAATTGTTCCTGCAAAGAGGCACATACATGCCCGACTAACGCCACCTTATCAACCACAACCGACGGTATAGCGATCGTTCCATGGGCAACTCAATATCGGCAACCAGCGCATCAATCGACATAAACCCGTCGAGGCGACGATTGCCCGACATGGCTTCGCGTCGTTGCAATGCTTTGCTTTCAACCCCTCTGGAGAACTTCCATAATTCGCTTGTTTTCGAGCCAGGCATGATCATCAAGAAAGCGTTTTAATTGCTGCAACAACTGGGCAACGGCGCGCTGCGTGTATTCCCCAGCCTCTAACCAGCCATGATGAATGCGTCGGGTGCGTTTTTCCGGTTTAAGGGATTGTACACTGGGCATGTCCAACACCTTTTCCAGATGTTTCAACCTGCTCACCACCGCCATCGAGGCACCCTCAAACACTCGGGTTTTCCCCAGTGTTTATCCTCCCGTTCATGAATTATAATCACTCCACTAACCAAGGATGGAGAATAACAAATGGAAGTAACCCGCCAAAATTTCGAAATACACAATCCACTCAACGAAACAAAATCAGGTTCTCAGCAAAAACTTGAAGCCTTTGTGGACGGATTTCGTAGTCCTATTTTCGGTCTGGATACGCAGGAACTCGCCAGTTACGTTGCACGATTTTCAAATCCCGAAAAAACCATTCAGGAAATCAAGGTGCTGCTTGAGTCTTCAGGCTCAAGCGCCACTGAAATCGCCCACTTCGAAAGGGACATGGTCGAAGCGATGGCAACACGATTTGAGTCCAAACGTATTCTTGGCATTGCCGTTGATCCCTTCATCGATACCGTCACCGACTGGAGAACACACCTGGAAAATGGGCTGGATGCCTGTGCCGCTGCGGCTCAGGGCTTGACCGGGGTCGGGCAATTAACTCTTTCAATGTACTCGGGCTTGACACCAGCGGGGGCTTTTTTTGCCACTCATGGACTTAGCAATTTAATCGGTGGATTTGGTGATATAGTTGAAATAATATCAGGAAAAGACCAAGACATTGACTTGAATCTGGTAAGACAAGGCTACGAAAATCTGGCAGAATTTGCAGGAATCGACAAATCGGTCGGAACCACTGTTCATACCGTCGTTGGTGTTGCATCTTCCGGTTATGGCCTGCTGATACAAAGGGAAGTTTTAAAATATCCAGATTCAGCGCTTGAGCACGTGAGCAAGGTATCAGCAGTATATTTAAACACAAAACTGGAATTGGCTAGCGAAATAGCACAAGGAGTCAATACCGCCTATGAAGCTAATCGAGAAAGGAAATAAAATGGAACTTGAAACCTACCGAAGATACATTTCTATTTTTGGCAAAAAACTGACTATTGGGTGCTTTACGTTTGTTATCATTTGTACCGGGAGCGTTCTGATTAGTTTTTTCGCCAGCGGAATCATGTCAAGGGATATGACTCTGGGTCGTTTTTTTATGTGCCTCAGCTTTTTATGGGTTACCTTTTTTATAACATCTATGGCCTTCTCAACGGACAACACCACGGGGCGCGCCTCAGATATCAAGCTGACAAAAAAACAAGTCGTGATCTTTTTTCTTGTTTTAGCCATTACCATGCTACTGAGTATGACTTTTGGCGCATTGGATATGTAAGCCTAAAAAAATAGCGTGAAATATCACAATAAATAGTCGGCCCTGAAAAATTCAGTTTTCAGGGCCGACTAGATTACTCTCCAAAAAGCAAAAACCTGAAAATAGAGGGTATGGGGGAATCTAAATGAAAAAAAATACTCTCTCTTGCATTAGCGTAAGTAAAGTAAATAAGATAGAAAAACGTTTATAAAATAGTTTATAAATCACCCTTTACCATGTCATTTGTAGTCATTTGTTTTGCCTCTTGCCAATAAGCCTCCATCTCCTCCAAGCTGGCACCACCTTGCGGCACACCATTTCCCTTCAGTCTCTGCTCCACATGACCGAATCTCTGTCTGAAACGATGATTGGCTTTTCGTAACGCCTGGTCGGGCTTGATCGATAAAAATCGGGCCAGATTGACACAGCAAAACAACACATCACCCAGTTCATGCTCAATTTCTTCTCGATTGGCGATGGTTTTTTCCTGAGTGACCAGCTCTGGCGCCAGTGCGACTTCTTTCAACTCTTGCAATTCCTCATCCAGTTTCGCGAAAACCGGCTGAATATCGGGCCAATCGAAACCCAGATCAGCCGCCTTGTGCTGCATTTTTTCCGCCACGATCAGCGGAGGCAAGGCGTCGGACACTGAGTCGAGAATACTGTCGGAACCGGTCGCATTTATTTTTTCCGCTCGCTCTTCAGACTTGATACGTTCCCAGTTTGCTTTTATCTGCTGTTCGGACACTTCCTGTCCAGGGGCTAAACGGCTGTTGAGAGTATTGTCTGGAAAAACATGCGGGTGCCGTCTGATCAGCTTCGTAACGATGCGATGCACCACAGAATTAAAATCAAATTGACCCTGTTCCCGACCAAGTTGCGAATAAAAAACAACCTGGAAAAGCAAATCACCCAGTTCTTCTTCGATATGAGCAAAGTTTTTTTTCTCGATCGCTTCGGCGACTTCATAGGCTTCCTCGATAGTGTGCGGCACGATTGAGTCGAAATCCTGTTTTTTATCCCACGGACAACCGTCAACGGGGTCTCGCAGTCTGCGCATCAAATAGAGTAAATCTTGCAGCTGATAGGTTTTTTCCATGGCCAAAATCCATTCAGAAATTGATTCAAGCTGATTTTATTCTTTTCGCGTCGATGACGTTAGGCAATTGTTTTATTTGAGTCAACAGTTTACCGAGCTGACTCAATCCAGTCACTTCCAAGGTGATCTTCAGTACCACGGTACTGTCAGCGATATTGGATTGGGTGTTGACAGTAAGCACATTGACTTTCTCGTTGGCCAAAATGATGGTGATGTCGCGTAACAAGCCCGAACGATCATAAGAGAGAATACTGATATCAACCGAATAGGCGTCTTCGGGTTGCCCTCCCCAACTCACTTCGATAAACCGATTGGGATCAGAGTCACGAAGCACCATTGCATTCTGACAGTTCTCGCGATGGATCGATACGCCTCGCCCTACAGTGATATAACCTACTATCGGCTCTCCTGGAAGCGGTTTGCAACAGTTCGCCAACGAGGTTTTCAGCTTGCCAACTCCGCATACCTGAATATCATTTTCATGGTTCTGCACGGATGGTTTCCGCTGATTAAACTCCAGACCGAATTGTTTTTCCTGCGGCTCGGTGATCTGCTGCGCTCTGTTCGCGACGTACGTCGGCTTCAGATCACCGGCACCCAATGCAGCAAACATATCATCGACACCATGGTAGTTGACAGCCTGAGCAAGCTCCCTAAAGCTCACTTCACCAACCGACAGACGTTTCATCTCATCTTCAAGAATCGCCCGACCATCGATGATATTTTGATCCCGATCTTGTTGCTTGAACCAGTGAGTGACTTTGGCTCGGGCGCGGGACGTTTGAATATAACCCAGGCTGGGGTTTAACCAATCCCTGCTTGGTGCCGGATTGTTGGAGGAGAGAACAGTGACCTGATCACCTGTTTTTAAGGGATAAGTCAGAGGTACGATCCGGCCATTGATCTTCGCGCCTCGACAACCATGCCCGACTTCTGTATGCACACGATAAGCGAAGTCAACCGGTGTCGCACCTTGCGGCAAATCGACGACATGACCATCCGGGGTAAATACATAGACACGATCAGAGGCAACGCCAAATTTAATTTGCTCGACCAGCCCGGTTAAATCCCCGATTTCTTCCTGCCATTCAAGAACCTGCCTCAGCCAATTGACTTTCTCTTCATAACTGGTCGACTTGTTTTTTGTATCGGTTCCTTTGTATAACCAATGGGCGCAAACACCCAGTTCGGCCTCATCATGCATATCCCTGGTTCTGATTTGTACTTCGATGATTTTTCCATCCGGCCCGACAACAGCGGTATGCAGCGAACGATAACCATTTTCTTTCGGATTGGCGATATAATCATCAAATTCGTTCGGAATATGGCGCCAAATCGAGTGCACAATTCCTAAAACAGCGTAGCAATCCTGCACAGAGGGTACCAGTATTCGAAACGCCCGGATATCGTATATCTGTGAAAAGTCGACTCCCTTGCGTCGCATCTTGCGCCAGATACTATAAATATGTTTGGATCGGCCTGTGACATCACCATCGATACTGGCATTTTGCAGTTCTTTTTTGAGTGTCGCGACCACATTTTTGATAAATAAATCACGATCGACACGCTTTTCATCTAATTGTTTAGCGATTTTTTTATAGGCAGAGTCATGCAAGTATCGAAATGACAAATCTTCCAATTCCCATTTCAGGTACCCGACTCCCAACCTGTGTGCCAATGGCGCATAGATATCAAACACTTCTTTGGCGACGCGAAGACGTTTTTCGGGCGCAGCATTTTTAACCGCACGTATCGCACAGGTTCGCTCCGCCAGTTTCAAAACAACAACCCTGACATCATCGATCATGGTCACCAGCATCTTCCGGACATTGTCCAACTGCCCGTGACTTTGACCCAACACATTGCCCTTAAACGGGTGGTGAATGGCGGAGATCGCCGCCATCTCGAGCACACCGGAAATCAGCTTGGCGACTGCTTTACCATACTCATCGGCCACCGCTTCGAGAGATAGCCGATTTTCTCTTACCGCACGATACAGGATCGCCGCCACAATAGTATCCTGATCGAGACTAAGTTCAGCGAGTATTTGGGCCATTTCCAGACCAATCAAGAAGCTGCTGCGCCCGCTCAACCAACTATTCTCTTTATGTTTTACAGCAAGTTCGTTGATATCACGACTCTGGGTACAAGCCCGATGGACAAGCTCGATATTATCAATATCTGACTGAGCCGAGAGTTTTTTTACCCACTGGTCGATATCTATATCGCCGTCTTGCCGAACCGGGTGATCTTCTCTAACTTTAACCATAGAACTGCTACTTTCGTTTTTTCTCAACTAAGGCCATGGGTTCAAACAAAGATGTATCAGACAATCTGTCCATAACCTCAACTCGTCTCAAACACTTTCGCGGCAACGTGCGATGGGGAAAACTCATCAAGCTTCGCTAGGCGCCTGGAATCTTGGGTCAGTTAAGCCATAATAGACCAATGCCGTTTATCATCAATACAAAATAAAGACAACAAAAAAAGGGTTGTAAATGAAAAGCTGGAGAGTCAAAAACCGCATCATACTCTTGGCATTTTTTCCTGCCATCGGCATATCGCTGTTGCTAGGCGCCTATTTCACCTACATTACGATCACTGACTTAAGGCACCATGTCAAACAAAAGGCGCTGGCGCTGGCTGGTATTACCGCAGAGCTGCTCGAAACAACTCAGTCAGAAAAAAGTGACAAAACACGACTTGAACCTGTGCTGCATGCCTGGTTACAAGACCCGGATGTTCGCTCTGTGTCGATACTTTCCGAAAACGGAAGTATTATGCTGCATGCAGGGCCACAAAGCCACTTCAAGTTTTCCGAGCGATACTTGCGTCATAGCGCGAGATACGACAACGATAGTCAACAAACGAGCACCTTTGTTGCGGCGATAAACGCGAGCATATCAGCCACCACAAAAACAAAAAAACCCGACACAATAAATAGCGGCACACCCAATAAAAACCCCTCAAACCCGGCCTGGATTGTCATTGAAATCAATTCCGGTCGTATACAGGTCGCCAACTATAAGCACATTCTAACCAGCACCTTGCTGGTTCTTGCGGGCCTGGTACTTAGCTTTTTATTTGCATTCAAAGTCGGGCGGGATCTCGTCACACCCATCAAACAGATTATTCAAACTTTGTCGGATTTAAAAGAAGGCAAGCTAGAAGCCCGCGTGTCTATTGAGTCTGGCCACGAAATGCGGGCATTGGCAGCAGGAGTAAACTCGATGGCGGAATCACTAAGCAAAGCCTATGACGAGATGCAGCAGAACGTGGCCCAAGCCACTGAAGACCTCCGAAAAACACTGGAAACCATCGAAGTTCAAAATATTGAATTGAACGTCGCACGCAAAGAAGCATTGGAGGCCAGCAGAGTAAAATCGGAATTTCTGGCAAATATGAGTCATGAAATTCGTACTCCGCTAAATGGAATCTTGGGCTTTACCAACTTGTTACTGAAAAGCTACTTGTTGCCCAGCCAACGAGACCACCTGTTAACGATCAAAAAGTCCTCGGAAATTCTACTGACAATCATCAACGACATTTTAGACTTTTCTAAAATAGAGGCAGGCAAACTGCAACTGGACCGAATTCCGCTGAAGTTGAAAGAAACGATTGAAGAAGTACTGACAATGCTGGCTCCATCGGCTCATCAAAAAGAGTTGGAGTTGGTTGCCATTGTTTACGACGATGTGCCCAACAACGTGTTTGGCGATCCTTTGCGAATCAAACAGATCGTTACCAATCTGGTAAACAATGCGATCAAGTTCACCCAACGAGGCGATATCGTTGTCAGAGCGATGATCGAACACGTGAAGCACGGCAAAGCCGATATAAAAATTACCGTCACCGACACCGGCGTGGGATTATCACGTATTCAACAGGAATCGCTGTTTAACGCATTCAGCCAGGCAGATGCTTCGACTGCCCGACAATATGGTGGTACTGGTCTGGGATTAATTATTTCAAGACGCTTGGTCGAGGAGATGGGAGGTGAAATCGGTGTCAAAAGTGAGCTGGGGAAAGGAGCAACTTTCTGGATCAGATTATCCTTCGATATTGTCGAAAACGTGATAAAAGAATCCCAGCTATGCGCGCTCTCGGAAGAACGTATCATTTACTATGAGTCTCATGATACATCCCGGCTTGCCGTTTCACATATGCTCGAGACCTGGCAACTCGGTGTTACCCATGTCGACAGTCTCGAGAAAATGCCGGATCGAGTTGCCCAGGCCCAGGCCCAGCATCAAGGCTATGCAGTTGCTATAATCGGTATTGGTAAATTTGAGCTGGGCAGTGCTCGGCTAAAATCAGTCGTAAAAGAGCTGGAGTTTGACAGAGATTGTCGTACTTTAATTATCACTCCCACTGTTAACGAGGCGAATCACCCCGTATTGGAAACGGCTTCAGCGCATTTGGTCAAACCGGCCCCGCATCAGCGACTATACGATACGGTAGCAACCCTGATTTTAGGAAAATCAATCGAATTTACCGAGGCCACATACCCTGCCAATAAAACACCGGATTTAGTGCCGGGTAAAAAACCATTGGTTTTAGCCGTCGATGACAATGATGCCAACTTGAAACTGGTTCAGGCACTGTTGGATGAGCTCAATGTGCATGTTCACACGGCCATGAGCGGGTTTGAAGCATTGAGCAAAGCCAAAAAAAACCGCTATGATTTAGTCTTTATGGATGTTCAAATGCCCGGCATGGACGGTATCGAAACAACCCGAAAAATCCGTGAACTGGACTCGCAGAAAGAGCGTAACACGCCAATCGTCGCTTTGACTGCACACGCATTGACCGAAGAGAAACAAAAACTGCTGGCATCAGGCTTTGATGACTATTTAACCAAGCCAATCAGTGAGGCCCAACTCCAGGATGTAATACTGAGCAAAACGGGATACCAGGCGATCAGCTATCGACATTCCGGCTTGTATACCAGCCCGGCAAGGGAAATCAAACCCTCTACCAAATCCACGTTAGGATCTTGTGTCGACATCGAAGCCAGCATCAAGCTATCTGCCGGAAAGCCTGACCTGGCGGAAGAACTGTTTAATATGCTGTTGGAGCATCTGATCGAAGATCATGAAGCTATTCAACAACACTTTGACAATGATGACAGAGACCAACTGATGCACCGCGTTCACAAATTGCACGGTGCGACCAAATACTGCGGCGTACCAGAGCTAAGACATTACGCTGAAATATTTGAAACAGTGTTAAAACAGAAAAACGAACCCCTGCAACCACACTATAAAAACCTTATGTCTGCGATAAACCGGGTTAGAAACTGGTCAGACAATAATAATTGGCAAGAAATGTTCAGGAATTTCTGAACAAAGTCGGTAAACCAAATTAACCCGCGTCGATTTATAGAGCTTGGATCGGTCAAACAACTTGGCCTATCGACCTGACCATATCCTCAACCGCATCATGCAAGCCCGAAACAAGCGCTCTCGCTATAATGCTATGCCCGATATTGAGCTCGTTTACCCCCTTTATAGCTGCGATTTGTTGCACATTGTGATAATGCAGACCGTGCCCGGCATTGACAATTAACCCCGCACTCACTCCTCTTGCGACTCCTACTACGACTTTTTCCAGTTGTCTTTTTCGTTCAATCTCTGTCGATGCATCAGCGTAATGGCCGGTATGAAGTTCAATGGCATGTGCACCACAACGTTGCGCCGCATCTATTTGACCGGGATCGGCGTCGATAAACAGCGACACTTGGATATTTTTATCCGCCAGTCGAGAACAGGCATCTCGAATTTTTTCCTCCTGCCCCAATACATCGAGCCCCCCTTCCGTAGTCAACTCCTGTCTTTTTTCAGGAACCAGGCAACAATGCTCAGGTAGCACCTTTTCGGCAAAGGCTAACATCGAGTCAGTGACCGCCATCTCCAAATTCATCCGGGTTGTCAGTGTTTCCTTAAGCAGAAATACATCCCGATCCTGAATATGCCTGCGATCTTCTCTGGGATGAATAGTGACACCGTCGGCTCCTGCCTGCTCTGCGATGATCGCCGCCTGAACCGGATCCGGATAACGGGTTCCTCTGACTTGCCGAAGTGTCGCCACATGGTCGATATTGACACCCAACAACACCCGCCTTAGCTCAGTTGCCTGATTATTGGTTTGATTTAGCATTTTTTATCTCTCGCATTCGTATATAAAGCTCCCGGCTTTTTAACGGCCGACCACCCAGATAGTGCGCAATGACATATCGAAACAGTTTTTTAGCCGTGACTCCGGCTTCACAGGCATAGTTGCCATCCCTGATCGCCAACAATTCCTCCCCTTTGAAAAGACCCGCATTAGGCGTTGCGATATCGGTTTGTACAAACCCATCGACACCTGCCAAACAATAACGCTTATCAGACTCAATCAACTCGCCAGTATCGATGTCTGTCTCCATATTCAAACCATACCCCAGCTCACAGATCAGATGCCACTCGAACTTCCTTAAACAGGGCGCCAAGGCTTTATTGTCATAAAAACAACCGATAAGATCATTGTAAAAAGCGAACAACGCTCCATATTGCTCCCCATACGGAACCAGCTTGACCAATAATTCATTAGCATACAGTCCTGCATACAGGTGATCACCTTTAAGATCCGATCTGGATTGGCCTTGCTTGTGAGGACTCGCTTCAATTGCAGTCAGGTTTTTTAGTTCACTCCGCCCTCGCCAACTCACCGTGACAGGACAAAATGTTTGCAACAAGGATTTGGTGGCACTGTTCGAGGATTTGATACCTTTGGCAAGCAGGGACACAATACCAAAATGAAGAGTCAACAGCTTTGCGATTACACTGCTTTCTTTGTAGGGCCGGCTTTCCAGCACATAGGCAGGCTCCAACTCAACGACAGAAGGGATCATACATTATCATAACCCAGACTTTTCAAAGCCCGGTCGCTATCAGCCCAACCGCTTTTCACCTTGACCCAAAGATTTAACATCACTTTGGCGCCGAATGCCCGCTCCATATCGATACGGGAATCTCTACCGATAGTTTTCAATTGCTCGCCCTTACTACCTATCACAATTTTCTTTTGTCCGGTACGCTCAACCAGAATCAAGGCACTGATAGTGATCAACTTCTCTGTCGCTTTGAACTCTTCAATTTCAACCGCGACAGAGTAAGGAACTTCCTCGCCCAGTTGTCTCATCACTTTCTCTCGAACCAACTCGGCAGCCAGGAAACGGGAAGAACGATCCGTCACCTGATCTTCAGGATAATAATGAATACTCTCGGGCATACGCCTGGCAATTTCCTTTTCCAGCGCGTCTACATTGCTGCCCTTTGCCGCTGACAGCGGGATGATTTCCGCGAACTCATGTTTTTCAGATACACTCTGCATAAAAGGCAACAACGCATTTTTGTCTTTCAATTGATCGACCTTGTTCACTACCAGTATGACCGGCGACCGGGTTTTCCGGACATTTTCAAGCACCATTTCGTCTTCATCCGTCCAGTGAGTACGATCGATCATCACCACAACCAGATCCACATCCTTCAGGGCCGCTCCGGCGGCTCGATTCATGTATCTATTAATTGCCCGCTGTTCTTTTTTGTGCATACCCGGGGTATCGACATAGATAACTTGAGTGTCATCACTTGTTTTTATGCCAAGAATTTGATGCCGGGTTGTTTGCGGCTTTTTAGAGGTAATGCTGACTTTCTGGCCCAATATACAATTAAGCAAGGTTGACTTACCCACATTGGGGCGACCCACAATGGCCACGAACCCACACTTATTCATTTTCCAGTCCTAATGCCAACAAAGCTGAGCGCGCAGCCTCTTGCTCCGCAATTCGACGACTCGCACCTTTGCCCTGAGTTCGCTCAGGCAATGACGGAACAAAACAGTCAACATAAAAAGTCTGCTTGTGCGCCTCTCCTTCAACCGATACGACTTCGTAATTGGGCAAAGCGAGCTGGTGTGCCTGAAGAAACTCTTGCAAACGAGTTTTGGAATCTTTAGGGATACCGTTTTCGGGAAGTGACTTCAAACGCCCCTCAAACCAGGACAAAACAGAGGTTTTACACTGCACAAAGTCACTATCGAGATAGATGGCGCCAATAATCGCCTCGACTGAATCGGCCAGTATCGAATCTCGCCGAAACCCGCCACTTTTCAGTTCTCCGGCACCCAACTGAATAAATTCCCCCAGATTAAACTCGCGCGCGATTTCCGACAATGTGGTACCACGAACAAGCCCCGCTCTCAGGCGACTCATATGCCCTTCTTTCAGCTTGGGAAAATGTTGAAACAAGTATTCGGCAATAACACAGTTAAGCAGCGAGTCACCCAGAAACTCTAACCGCTCATTGTTACGAGCACCCAGGCTTCGGTGCCTCAAGGCTAATTGCAGCGTTTCCCGGTCGCTAAAGGTATAACCTATGGCTTTTTCAAGCCGAACAATTTGATCGGATTCCACCATCCTGGTTAACACCTAATTATCATTTGGCAGTTTCGTTTGGAAATGGTTTTCAAAGCTAGCCACTGCATCCAGATTTTTAAAAACGTTTTCTCTCGACTCATAGTCTAGCTGCACCTTGAGCAGGCCATCTTCACGAATAATGACAATTTGCTCTGGCTTAAGGTAACGAATATTGTTCAGTGTCAGCATTTTGACGATTTTGCTACGTATTTCCTCATCCACCATGCTTTTCACTTTCGGATCTTCCTCAAGACCCTGAACAACCGAGTTGACTGTCGCATTGTCAATGAACATTGGCACCACTTTAATTCCAATCAGAAAAAAAGTCGCCATCGCCAACATAATAAAAAGTAAGGTAAAAGAAGAAAGCCCTTTTTGAAACTGGTTTAACCTTGACCGACTCATAATGATCTCCTGCATTGTAACGCCATCCCATAAACACATAGACAACCAGATAGAAGATGGCTGAATAGAATAGCCAGATAGACACCCTTACAATAACTGTAGCTAAAGATCATGACTCTGTCTTATCAATACTGCCCACTCGTGAAAAACTCGGGATGGAAAACAGTTTATCCCAGTGCATCCAGATAGCGAAAGCCTTGCCAACAATCATTTCATCGGGAACCCATCCCCAAAAACGGCTATCGTTACTATTGTCCCGGTTATCCCCCATGACAAAGTAACAACCATCAGGAATAGTCCATTCGCCTTCTTCTCGGGGATGTTTCGCACCATGACTATTTCTGTAAATAGTATGTTTGATACCCGCCAGATCTTCCAAATACATATCCATACGATTAATTTGCCCCATGAATTTTTCCGGTACCGGCGTGCCGTTTATGGTCAGTTGCTTGTTCCGATATCGAATTTTGTCTCCCGGAACCCCTACCACACGCTTGATATAGTTGGTCTTGCCATCTTTAGGAAAACGAAATACCAACACATCACCCGCTTTCGGATTGTTTAACTCGACCAATTTAGTACCGACGACCGGCAACCTGATTCCATAAGTAAATTTATTAACCAGAATAAAATCGCCAACTTCAAGTGTTGGCAACATAGAACCAGACGGAATTTGAAAAGGCTCAAAAAGAAAAGACCTTAACACGAGTACAACCAACAAAACCGGGAAAAAGGAACGACTTATCTCAACGATGGAAGGCGCAGCCAGTGCTTCTTTCTGGCTTTCCGTCAAACTCTGTTCAGTCAAACCACCCTTTGACCCGAGCGACGCAGCGTTATCCTTGCCTAAAGCAGCGGCCTTGTTTTTCCTGGATGGATACCAAAACACCCGGTCAGCCAACCAGATCAACCCAGTACCAAAGGTTAGGAGTACGAGTATCAGTGGAAAATTAATATCCATCATAGCTTCTGTTTCTGCCTTTGTTAATTGTCAACTTTGAGTACGGCAAGAAAAGCATCCTGGGGAATTTCAACCTTACCCACCTGCTTCATCCGCTTTTTACCTTCTTTTTGTTTCTGAAGTAGTTTTTTCTTACGGCTGACATCACCACCATAGCATTTTGCCGTCACGTTTTTACGCAGGGCCTTAACCGTTTGCCTGGCTATGACATGACCGCCAATTGCCGCCTGAATGGCTACATCGAACATTTGTCGAGGAATCAGCTCTTTCATTTTTTCGACCGTTTGCCGACCTTTTGCCTGAACATTGTCTTTGTGCACGATCAGAGCCAGCGCATCCACTTTTTCACTGTTGATCAATATATCCAGTTTGACCAGCGACGCCGGCTCAAACCGAACAAAGTGATAGTCCAAAGAAGCGAATCCCCTGCTGACCGATTTTATTCGATCAAAAAAGTCCATCACCACTTCGGCCATGGGCAGCTCGTAACACAGTGCGACCTGACCACCAATAAACTTCATATCCTTCTGAATACCCCGTTTTTCGACGCAAAGGCTAATCACGTTACCCAGATAATCCTGCGGTACCAAGATATTTGCCTCGACAATGGGTTCCCGCATTTCGTCGATAGAACCGGGTTCGGGCATCTTCGATGGATTATCCACCTTGACAACTTCATCCAACCGGGTCACCACTTCATAGACTACCGTAGGCGCTGTAGTGATCAGGTCAAGGTCATATTCCCTCTCGAGGCGTTCCTGGATGATTTCCATATGGAGCATACCGAGAAACCCACACCGAAAACCAAAGCCAAGTGCATCTGAAGTCTCAGGTTCATAGAACAGAGACGCATCATTCAAAGTCAACTTTTCCAGTGCTTCACGAAAGCTTTCATAATCATCCGAGCTTACCGGAAACAAGCCAGCAAACACCTGCGGCCGAACCCGCTTGAAACCAGGTAACTGGGTCACTTCAGGGGTTTTTGCATGGGTGATGGTATCACCGACCGGCGCACCATGAATATCCTTGATACCGGCGACAACAAAGCCGACCTCGCCCGCTTTCAGGATATTGGTCTCGATCCGTTTGGGAGTGAATACGCCGACAGAATCGACTATTTGCGTTTTTCCGGTCGATTTAATGAGAACTTTGTCACCTTTTCTGAGTATTCCGTGCTTTACCCTGACAAGTGAAACAACCCCCAGATAGTTGTCAAACCAGGAATCGATAATCAAGGCTTGAAGGTTAGCGTCGGTATTGCCTTCTGGCGGCGGAATTTTTCTCACAATTTCTTCGAGAACGTCTTCAACACCGAGGCCACTTTTGGCACTGCAAGAGACAGCCTCCTCGGCTTCGATGCCGATAATATCTTCGACTTCAGATTTCACCCGGTCTGGTTCCGCCTGGGGCAGGTCGATCTTATTGAGTATAGGCAGAACTTCCAGTCCCAACTCAATTGCTGTATAACAATTCGCTACCGACTGAGCTTCCACCCCCTGCGCCGCATCGACCACCAACAGGGCACCTTCACAAGCCTCTAACGAGCGGGAAACCTCGTAAGAAAAATCGACATGACCGGGTGTATCGATAAAATTCAGCTGGTATATTTCACCGTCTTTGGACTGATAGTCCAAAGTCACACTTTGGGCTTTTATCGTAATTCCACGTTCCCGTTCGATATCCATCGAGTCTAAAACCTGATCCGACATTTCACGATCAGTCAAACCACCACAGACTTGAATAAACCGATCAGCCAAGGTCGATTTACCGTGATCAATATGGGCAATAATGGAAAAATTTCTAATGTTCTTCAAACTACTCACAAGCAATATTCACTCAGGCAACGCTAACGTAAGGGATATCCACCGCGGAACAAATGGACGCGCATTTTAGCCTAAAAGAGACAAAAAAGTCATAAAAAAGTGCACCGAGCCAACCCACGATGTCAACAAAATGCTCAGGATATCGCTTTAAGCCATCAAAACCAGCTTGGGTGGGTCCACCAGCCATTATACCTCTTCCCTCTCACAGAACCGTACGTACGGATCTTGTATACGGCTCATGTAACACACTATCTCAAATTGCTGAAACAGCAATCCCAACATCAACTTTAGCCATATCAATCTGTTTCAGTTCTTCATGGAACCAACTGTTCGGCATAGCATAAGGTGTCACACTGGCCGAACTTTTAACGCAACACCCAAATGTCGCACGGCGCACAGCCCAGGGGCAAATAGCGAAGTTCGTTGATGACGGACTGGTAATTGCTCATGGGAAAGGTCGCGCACGCCGGTACTTTGGTGTGGATGTTTCACCAAAAGCGATGGCGCATACCAGCTATAGGGATATATTTCCAGCATTTATTCCTGTATCCGCTGATAGCCGGGATATTTTGAGCTACATTGACCAACCGCTCGAAGCCGCAGTCCTGTGGATTACCAACCGGATTCCCTGAATTCCTACCAACCAAACAAGACGTGGTATTTGTCAGAATCTTTACGTCGGCAGTTGCACAAAATAGGAAAAACTACGGTTAGTCAGGAACCTGCCAGTACGTATTCTCGGGCTATTTTAAACAGGCTGTTAAAACGAAAGTTCCTGAATCCGGGCGACAGGATTTACACACGTTAGTGATAGAAGAGTTGAGACGATTACATGAAGGCGTGTTAGCTCGCTATGGCTTACTTCCGTCAGAACTTTCCGCATGGAAGGCTGGGCATCAGTCTAATTCTAATAAAGGTGAGTAGGTAGTGTTCGAAATTCTGTGTCATTTCTTTACGATGATTGAAAAAAGGATGGCATATGAACAAGCAATCAACAAGCAATTTAGACGTAGCGTCGCTGCTGCAGACAATACGAGATGGTGGTGACCTCACCGGCAAAGATGGTGTGCTCACGCCGCTGATCAAGCAGATCAGCTTAAAACAGGCTAGAACGTCTGGGTTCCAAGCGTGTCTGAATTCGGGCTACGGGAAACCAGCAACCAATGACAGGGTAAATGTTTGGCTGGACAGCCAATAAAGTGAGTGATGATTATTTTATATTACCTGAATAGCGCCGGTCACAATTTGACCATTTATTTCATGGTGGAACCTATGGCGGGACAATGAAAATTGTTTCAGTAACTTATTGATTGACAAAACAAGCTGGTGCCCAGGGCCGGAATCGAACCGGCACAGTGTTACCACCGAGGGATTTTAAGTCCCTTGCGTCTACCAATTTCGCCACCTGGGCATGTCTAAAGGCGGGTATACTATCCAAAGCAATTTGAGAGTCGGCAATTTTAATAGTAATGGTTATAAGAATCAATAGTTTCTCACTATTAGAAACGACTTACATAGGGCTCCTGTCGACGAACTCAAACCAGAAAAACCCTGGCCAGTCGAGCGGCTATCAATGGATGGTTCTGAAAGGCACTTTCAGCGCCCCAAAATGACACCAAAATCCAGTTTTTTGATCACTTACTATACAATACAAGGTGGAAAATGGAGGCGCGGGTCGGAATCGAACCGGCGTACACGGAGTTGCAGTCCGCTGCATGACCACTCTGCCACCGCGCCAAATATGAACTCATCTAAATCCTGGCTGGTACGTTTTTTTATGATGGTTAGCTCTACTGTTATCGCCCTGCTTTCGCTGACTTACCGGTCGATTCCTGGAAAGAAACTTCAGATTTAAAAGCGTTCCATCAACGTCGTGTTTAATTGGAGCGGGAAACGAGATTCGAACTCGCGACCCCAACCTTGGCAAGGTTGTGCTCTACCAACTGAGCTATTCCCGCTAATTCCTGAACGTCCGCAAGAGGCGCATATATTACTGTTTTATCCTAGAGTGTCAACCCCATTCCCTGCTATTTTTTGGTGGCATTAAATCGGGCCAAGCCGCTTTTAAATAGATAAACATAGACCATAGTGTCAGCATTGCCGATACATCCAGCAACACTAACCCAACATACGACAAATCAGATTTAGGCACGGTCGCCAACAACACAATGATGGAGAACATTTGACAGACTGTTTTTATCTTGCCGATATAGGAAACCGCCACACTTGCTCGTTTGCCCATTTCTGCCATCCACTCCCTGAGTGCAGAAATGACGATTTCCCGCCCGACGATAACGATTGCCGGAACGGTTAACCACATGGAATGGTGCTCTTCGACAAGGGCGATTAAAGCCACAGCCACCATAAGTTTGTCTGCCACTGGATCCAGAAAAGCGCCAAAGGGCGTGGTCTGGTTCCACAACCGGGCAAGATAGCCATCAAGCCAGTCAGTTGCCGCGACTATTGCAAACAATGCAGCCGAGGCAATATGCCTGTGTTCCCATGGCAAATAAAACACCAGTAATAACACAGGAATCATAATAATTCTGGATAAAGTCAGTATATTGGGTAAGTTCATTACTTATTCTTGATGTAGCTCTTGGTAAATAGACTGGGCAAGATTCTGACTGATTCCCGCCACTTTCGCAATTTCTTGCACGCTGGCACGGCTGATTGCCTGAACGCCACCAAAATAATGAATCAGATTCTTCCTTCTTTTTGGCCCCAACCCCGGAATATCTTCGAGCCGGGATCGTGCCCTTTTCTTATCGCGCCGGTGCCGATGACCGGTAATCGCGAAGCGATGCGCTTCGTCCCTGATTTGCTGGATAAGCAACAGGCCGGAGGGGTGATCATCAAAAACGTACTCCTGGCCTGAATAGGCGTCGATAATGATTTCAAGCCCAGGTCTTCGCGATGGGCCTTTAGCCACACCCAAAAGCGACACATCGGTGATCTGCAGTTCTTCAAGCACTTTTTTGGCGGAGGTCAGTTGCCCTTTGCCACCGTCAATAAGTAGTATGTCGGGAAGTTTTGCCCCCTCTGTGCGTCGTTTTCGATAGCGTCTATCCAAGGCTTGTTGCATCGCCGCATAATCATCGCCAGCAGTGATGCCGGCGATATTATATATACGATAGTCTGACTTTATCGCCCCATCCAAACCAAATACGACACAGGAAGCAACCGTCGATTCACCACTGCTGTGACTGACATCAAAACACTCAATTCTGGACGGCATGTCATCCAGGCCCAGCGCCGATGCCAGTGCCGAGTAGCGTTTGGCTAAATTGTCTTTGTTCGATAAATGCATATCCAGACTGTGACGGGCATTTTTTTCAGCCAAAGACAACCACTTCTGCCGATCACCTATCACGTCATTTTTGATGCTAACTGACTTGCCCACGCTTTGTTTTAGTGCACTTTTAAAACTGTCGACAAAACTCAACCGGAGATTGACAATGATTTCTACCGGAATGTCACGAGCAGAATGACCGCCTATATAGAACTGCGACAAGAAGGACTCCATCATTTCTTCTTCGGTTTGTTCGATTGAAATTTTAGGAAAGTAATTCTTACTGCCAACGACTCGCCCTCCCCGGACAAAAATAACATGCACACAAATCGTTGCGGATTTTATTGCGGCATAAATAACGTCAGCATCCCGATTCCCGGCCTCGATAGACTGAGATTCTTGGACATGCCGTAAATGGGCAATTTGATCCCGGTAAATGGCGGCTTTTTCAAATTCGAGCTTTTCAGAGGCCTGCTGCATATTCTGCATCAACTTTTGAATAAGCGCCGGATTTTTCCCTTGCAGGAACAAGATGGCATGATGCATATCCTCTTGATAATCCTGCTCGCTAATGGCTCCGACACAAGGCGCACTGCACCGATTGATTTGATATTGTAAACAAGGTCTTGACCGGTTGTTAAAAAAGCTGTCTTCGCACTGCCTGATTTTGAATATCTTCTGCAGCAGACTCAAACTATCCTTTACTGCACTGGCACTCGGATAAGGACCGAAAAATGTACCTCCCTTGCCCTTGTGACGCACACGCTTCATCACCAATGAGGGATACTTTTGCCCATCCGGAAGAAATATATAAGGATACGACTTATCGTCCCTCAACAATATATTGTAAGGGGGAGAAAGTGTTTTTATGAGGTTTTGTTCGAGTAGCAATGCCTCGGTATCACTGTTAGTGATGGTAATACTGACATTTCGTATTTTGGCAACCAGAGACCTGGTTTTGGGTGCCAGTCCCGTCGCTCTGAAATAACTGGAAACGCGATTTTTTAAATTACTCGCTTTACCGACATAAAGCACTTCTCCAAACTCGTCCAACATTTGATAGACACCGGGATGATTGGTTAGTGTCTTGAGAAAGGCTTTTACATCAAAAGCGTGATTAACCGAGGTATTCTGCATCTAGCAATCCATGCCTGACGGCAAGCAGCGTCAACTCTACATCACTGGTAATCCCCAATTTTTCAAACAGCCTGTAACGATAGGTGTTTATGGTTTTGGGGCTCAGACAGAGTCTGTCGGAAATATCCTGCACCTTCTGACAATTGATAATCATAGTGGCAATTTGCATTTCTCGTTCTGACAACGCATCGAATACACCCATTTTTTCTTTCTTGTCAAATGGTCTAAGTGCCATTTTTTGGGCAATTTCAGGACTGATATAACGTTGCCCGGAGTGGACGATTCGGATGCCTTGAATCATTTCAACTATGTCAGTCCCCTTGGTAATAAAGGCTGAGGCGCCCGCCTGCATTACCCGAGAGGGATAAGGGTCACCAGCGACTGATGTCACACATATGATTTTCACCTTGCCATTCAAACGGGCTATCTTTTTGGTCGCTTCCATCCCTCCAATGCCAGGCATTTTCAAATCCATTAAAATGATATCAACCTCACCATTGCGCACAAAATCAACGGCCTCTTCCCCGGATGATGCCTCACCAACAACCTCAAATCCTTCTTCATCCGCAAGCATACGCGAAATACCGGCTCTCACTAAATCATGATCGTCAACTACCAGAATTTTTATCAAAATACACCCACAAAAAAAAGAAATAGGCAAACTGCCCTCAACCAAGAGACAGTCGTTAATTATAGTTCATTAATAACGAGTTAGCGCAAATCAAATAATCACCAATAATCAAGGCATAGTCATGAAAGATAAATACTGGTTAATGGGACCTGTTTATGATGCCCTGAGTTTTGTATTCGCGGGCAATTCCATACTGAGATGTAAATGTTCGATGCTGACGCCCGAGCATATTAAGCCGGGAACAAAAGTGCTTTTTGCCGGAGTCGGTCACGGTAAAGAAGCGATCTATGCCGCCGAACAAGGTGCGGCGGTCACGGTTATCGACCTTTCACAAGCCATGCTCGGCAAATTTGAACAAGGCATGGCCAAAACAGGCAAGACGTTAAATATCCGGGTCGTTCACTCCGACATCATGACATTCGATGAGGTCGGTCGATACGATATGGTAATTGCCAATTTTTTCCTGAATGTCTTTAGTGCAACTATTATGGCTGATGTGCTCGCGCACTTGATCGCCCTGGGTAAAGAAAATGCCTATATCGTTGTCGGTGATTTTGCGTTGCCTGAAGGTGGCTTTTTTCCAAAATTGATCAAGAATATCTATTGGTATACCGCAATTATTCTATTTCGGGTAACGACAGGTGCCGCTCTGCACCCTGTTTACGACTATTTCGATCACATGAAAAAGCAGGGGTTGACCATGCTGGCTAAAAAACCTACCAGGGTATTTGGCTTTAACGGTTACACAGCCATTTTGGGGCAGAAAACACCGGTTTCAAAAAACTGAATTCGCTTTGTTCGTGATAAGAAAACGTTGGTTTCAAGTCAGTGACTATCAAATACATAGCCTTGAAATAAATCAACTACCTTGAAATAAATTGTGCCATATTAGTCACGATGGCATAATATTCATTCGTTTTGCTAATAAGGACATATAGCACCGTGATAAATGTCGTCATTTTGGGCTATGACTATGCCTTGGCAACCAGCATAACCGGCGTAGCCGATTTACTCAGCCTCGCTGGCGTGAGCTGGAATCGTTTAAACAATACACCTCCGGAAAGGCTGTTCAATCTTCAGATAGCGTCGGCCACGGGTAAGCCCTTTACGTGTCTAAATTCAGTCATAATTACACCACACATCAGTTTTGACGAAATCGATTCGCCTGACATCGTGTTAGTGCCAACGATTGGTGGCAATATTGAGAGAACACTGTTTCAGAATCGTTCTCTGGTTAATTACCTATCCAGATTGAAAGACCAGGATACATTGGTAGCCAGCAATTGCACCGGTGCTTTTCTATTAGCTGAGGCGGGCTTGTTGGACGGGAAACAGGCCACAACCCACTGGGGATTTGTTGACCTGTTCCGCAGCCGATACCCTGAAGTTCACTTAAAACCCGGACAACTGGTCACACACGACGGAAATATCTTGTGCGCCGGCGGTGGCAACGCATGGTTTGACCTGGGGCTCTATATGGTTGAGCGCTTTGGTGATCATGAGACAGCCGTGGGTTCGGCAAAAACATTTGTTATCGACATGGGCAGGCAAAGTCAGCTCAGTTACTCTCCGCTAATCAGCAAACGCTATCATAACGACGAAAAAGTATTGGAAATTCAAACCTGGATGGAATCAAATCATAGGAAACATCTGTCTCTCAGCGATGTTGCCGATGCTTTTCATATTTCGTTACGAACATTGAATCGACGATTCAAATCGGCAACCGGTGAAACGCCCAATGTTTACCTACAATCTTTACGCTTGGAGTCAGCCAAAAAACTACTCGAAGAAACATCGAAAAGTCTGGCAGAAGTCACCAATACAGTAGGCTACGACGATGTCAGCTCGTTTTCAATTTTGTTTAAAAAGAAAACCGGCCTGACACCAGGACAGTATCGGGAAAGATACCGTTCCAGCCTGCTGTCGTCTGAATAACGAAACGCCGATTACGCTTGGCAAAAAACTAGACAGGCGTGCGCATAGTGACAAATTCTTCAGCAGCCGTTGGATGTATACCAATGGTACTGTCAAAGACAGCTTTGGTTGCGCCCGCTTTCAGCGCAACCGCTATACCTTGGATAATCTCTCCGGCAGAATCACCCACCATATGCACACCCAGCACCTTGTCCGATTCTTTGTCGACCAGCATTTTCATGAAAGTTTTTTCTTCGTTTTCTGTCAGCGTATGTTTCATCGGCGTAAACGTGGACTTGTAAACAGAAATAGCGGAGTACTGTTGTCTGGCTTGCTGCTCCGACAAACCTACGGTACCGATATTCGGCAGGGTGAATATTGCCGTCGGAATAGTATCGTAGTCCATTGAAATGTCGGCTCCCTGAACCAGATGTTTCGCCAGCGCCATCCCTTCCGCCAAAGCAACCGGGGTCAGTTGCGGGCCACCGATCACATCACCGATAGCGTATATATTTTCCTGCGACGTTTTGAAATGGTCATCTACCGCAATTTCGCCTCTTTGGTTCAAAGCAACGCCCGCCGCTTCAAGGTTGATTACTGATGTCAATGGCACACGACCTGTCGCTGCCATTACCAGATTGCAATTCAGCACCTTGCCATCGCTTAGCTCGACAACGTATTCACTCTCTGCCTTGCGATCGACCGCATTGATATTGGTACTGAAATGCAAGTGAACGCCCTTTTTGGTCATTTCCTGTTTGATGAACTGCCGAATATCTTCATCAAAGCCCCTCAAAAACAGGTCTCCCCGATAAACCAAATGGGTATCCACTCCCAGCCCGTTCAATATGCCTGCAAATTCAACGGCTATATAACCACCACCCCAAACCACCGCTTTTTGAGGCAGGGATTCCAGATAAAACATATCTGTCGAGGTACATAACCATTCTTTACCCAGGATCTCTGGGATATAAGGCGTACTGCCAGTTGCAATAACGATTTTATCAGCGGTAATTTCAGAATGGGTTCCCGAGTCGTCAGAAATACTCAGCGTATTTTTGTCTTTGAACTGGCACAGACCAGTCACCAAAGTAACACCGGCATTACCTAGCAAATTTTTATAGATAGTGTTTAACCGGTTGATTTCTTTATCTTTATTACTCTTCAGTGTATTCCAGTCAAAGTTGACAGACGCAGCAGACCAGCCGAAACCCGCCGCATCGATCATGTCTTCTCCGAAGTGAGAAGCTATCACAAAGAGTTTTTTTGGCACGCAGCCAACATTGACGCAGGTTCCGCCTAAATAGGTCGACTCGATAACTGCGACATTCGCTCCCATTCCAGATGCCATACGTGAAAACCTGACACCACCTGAACCTGCCCCGATGACAACAATATCAAAATGTTTCATAGTTTACCTTTGCTTTAATTTTTTGTCTTTCTATCGATTTCTGACCTTTCACCCGTACTGATCAATTAACGGCTTTGGCTTTCGATCGACCGAGGCCGAGAATAGCAGCCTACCGACGAACCAATTTACGAGTTGGCTTAAACAACACAGTTTCTTTTATTGGCCCAATCTGGGCTTCACCTACTTTTTCATAGCCTAACGAGCGAAAGAAATCAACGTAGCGCAAATTACCGGTGTCGAGTCCAATGCCGGTTGATTTGTGGTGTTCCGCGCAGATCTGCTCAACAGCCTCGAGCAATGTGGTTCCTATCCGCTGACCTTGATAGTTGGGATGAACGGCTATCAAAGGCAGTTCGTGATGCTGGTCGGTTGGCTGCAATTCAGATATTTGCTCATGTAAATCGATATAGCGATGAGTGGCAGCCAAACCGGCAGTCAGTATCATCCTGAGACGCCAATTAATCTGCTCCGCAAGCTTTAACCTGACATTTGGGTCACTAATATAAGCGACCCCAATCAAAACCTTGTCAACGGCAATGCCAATCACATCCTGCCCTTTGGAAACGTGGAGTTGCATAAGCGCTTGCATTGTTGCTCGAACCCTTTGCTCATAGCCGGGCCTGCCACCACCAAAAATATATTTAAATGCAGGTTCACCGAGGTAGGCTTGATAAAGAATAGACTTGGCCTCGTTGAACGAATGATGGTCGAGACGGACGATGTCTAAATCGTCGATATCAATATGGCTGTTCTCCGCCACCGGTGTTTCGGGTTTTTTTTCCATTTTTTATCTCCGACTGATAAATGATAACAACTGACCAAGTCGTTATTACTGCAATATAATAACCCGATATTTTGTATGCTCGATACCAGAAGCTGTTGAAGTTTCACATTGGTAGCCATTGCCTTGGCACATCGCACACGCAATAACTACCATCGACTCAACATTTCGTTTCAATTTGTCGTATCTTGGAGCTATTGCTCGATAATGTCTTAATCTTGCAAACTGATTTTCAACCATGTGTCGCAACAAGAAGTCGCCCGACGATAAACTCCCTTTGTGCTGAGGCGAACGTCCGGGTGTATTTTTTGGAAAAGTCTTTAGCCTCGCAACAAAAGCACCACAATCGCAAGATATATCCACGAGGAAAATAACCGCGACCCTGCATCTCAAGGCCTAGAGTTGAACGCGAATGCGTCGAGAAATGGTTGTTTCCAAAAGTGCCGACAGCGGATAGCTTGCTATGGCTATTATATCGCCAGTCCAACCCGGACCTCTGCCACCTTGTCCCTGGAATAAAGAATCTCGACCAAGCGCAGAGCAAAGTCAAGGGCAGTACCGCCCCCCCTCGAGGTGATGCAATGACCATCCACCACTACATCTTCGTCCCGGGTATTACCATTGTCTATCAAATGAGTAAACCCCGGATGACAGGTTACCGCACCAGGTGTGATTAGTCCGTGGTAATGCAGCACCACCGCCGGCGAAGCACATATGGCTCCATAATACCGCTTCGATGCGGCCTGGGCTTTGAGCATCTGGCCAAGCGCTTTTGACGCTTGGAGATTCTCGGCACCTGGGATGCCGCCGGGCAAAACAATGAGATCAAAAGCTTGATCCATACATTCAGACAACAGGCAGTCTGCCGTAATCCGGGTACCTCGGGCTGCCAGAATATCCAAGGTATCGATGGATGCGGCAGTGACTTGCGCGCCGGCTCTGCGCAGTACGTCAATGATGGTGACGGCCTCCATTTCCTCTATTCCCTGGGCCAAAGGAACCAATACCTGTTTTGACATAAACACCTCCATACCCCTCAGCTTATTTCTGCATCACTGCTGCTGATCCAACAGGTATAAGGAGAATAACCGCAAAATCCCGATAGCTCAAGGCTGAGAACCGGCGACTGGATAGGCCTGAAATACCCGTCTATCCGGCCTCGCTCCATTCAATCGCCGGAAGGCTGAATCCGCCCGTTTTCATTTCACGGCCAAACGCCTGCTTTTTGCGTTCTTCACCGGTAACGGTACGCCAAACAATACCAGCAGGCTCAATTTCAGAGTGGTAACGATCGATAACACCCGTCGGCAAGCGCTTTCAAACCCTAAAACTCTCTACTTGATTGCGCAGCTCTAAAGCCTGACGGGAAAGCCGTTCTCCCTCGGCCGCATTTGCCTCGGCACATTGTGCGGTTTGCTCTGCGGAGGCTCGCTGTGTTTCACTGCTGCTACTGATCTGGGTTGCCCCAGTACTTTGCTCTTCCGTAGCACTGGCTACTGATTCCATTTGACTGCTAACCTCTTCAGCAGCGGCACGAATCTTGGTCAGCACATCACGGCCCCGTTCCACCTCTTTCACACAATCACCAATCTGAACCACGCCGTCCTCCATGCGCCCGGACGCTTTAACGGCATTCTCTTGTAAAGTCGCAACCACCTGCTGAATCTCCTGCGTAGATTCCTGAGTGCGCTGCGCCAGCGTCCTGACCTCATCGGCAACCACGGCAAAACCACGCCCTTGTTCACCGGCTCGCGCGGCCTCAATGGCCGCATTCAGTGCCAACAGATTGGTTTGTTCTGCAACTGAGGAAATGACATCCACGACTTTACCAATCGCTGTGCTGTCGTTACGCAACTGTTCTACCGCAGTAACCGCCTGCTGAAATTCCTGCTGCAAATTTTCCACTCTGGAAACAACCGACGACATCACCCCATTGCCGGATTCGGACAATTCCGAGGTGATATTCGCATCCTGTGCAACCGCGGAAGCACTTGCAGACACCTCTTCTATCGCAATGGCCATTTGACGAATGGCTACCGAAACCTGCACCGCTTCATCATGACTGGCGCAGGAAAGACGCTGCATATTACCGCTTAACTGAGCAATACTAGCCGAACTATGAGTAATTTTTTCGCCCACATTATGCACGCTCTCTATTGCCTTACCAAACTTGTCCAGCATGTCATTAAGGCTTGTTTCCAACTGGAATAACTCGTTATTTGTCTTACCCTCATATTTACGAGGGAATCGGTGCGTCAAATCACCCTGACCTATCTTGTGCAGTACATCGCGCATAACCCCGATGGGGTGCAGGCCCTTTCTGAGCAAAAGTCCGAGCGTCAACACAAGCAATACTGCAGCAACCAGACAAATCCACGCCACAATCCACAACAACTTGTGAACCGGGCCGGTAAATTCATCACGATAACTCACCGTATAAAGCAGCCACTTACCCTCTCCGGTTCGCTGGAAGCGTAAACTGGCTTCACGACCGGTTACCGCTTCAACAAATTCGACTACCCCGGATTCATCGGAAAATAATCGATCCATTTGCCCTTTTAGACTGGTACCATAAACGTCACGAAAAGACTTTCCATGGGCTGTTCGATGGATAATAAGCTTTTCTGGTGCCCAAGGATCATCCAGATCGACAAGCCCCAGATAACCGGTTTCGCCAATCATCAAAGACAAAAAATCCTTGCGCAATTCACTCATCACATCAGACATAGGCAGGCCGACATAAAGGATGGCCTCGGTCTCTCCGGAGTCACCTTTAACTGGCGTGTAACGGGTCATGTAGCTCGTACCAAACAGGCTTGCCTCACCAATATAGACCTCACCATTCATAAGCATGCGATAGCCCGGATGGGATTTTCCCAACAATGTACCCACGGCTCTGTGACCTTCCAGATTTTTCAGTGAAGTCGTCACCCGCAAAAAATCATCCTGATAGCGAATAAATATTGTGGCATTTCCGCCGGTAAAACTAGCAATACGATCGACCAGACCAAAATTTAAATTCACCAATTCCCCATGATGAAAGACCAGCGGCGCTTGGTAATCACCGATCTGCATCTTCGTGCTACGATCAAATTCAAAGTTATCGGGGTAGAGGCTGGAAAGCGCATCGGCGAGTCGTTTGGTTCGTTTATCAAAAGAACTATGAATAGCGTCCAGTTGCGCTGCTACGACTTCCACGATACGCTGCTGATCGGCAGCCATCTGACGCAACATGATATCGCTGGTTTTATAGCCACTGACAAACAATACCAAAGCCAGCACCAGAACAATCAGAGCAAAAGCACCAAGGCTCAACTGACGCACTAACGACCAATTATTATTCTTAAACATACCAACTCCTTTTCACACACACGCAAGTCGAAATGCGTCTACTTAGTCGACCCTGAAAAATCCAGTTTTCATCATGATAATGTGGGCGCTTTTACTTTCACCCACATTACCTCACTGTCTTTTTGAGCCTCTGCTTTC